>Ga0207667_10002687_pt1 | contig 21992 bp, 19 predicted proteins | sample KBSCornC52_FD_184301 | JGI IMG/M metagenome (GOLD analysis project Ga0207667, IMG submission 184301) | Corn rhizosphere microbial communities from Kellogg Biological Station, Michigan, USA - KBS Corn C5-2 (SPAdes) (version 2) | ecosystem: Host-associated > Plants > Roots > Rhizosphere > Soil ...
TGAGCCGTGAGAGGCGCAAACAGCGAATAGGGGTTGTCGTCCTGAAAGCAGACCGACGAAGCCTCCGGCATTGTCCAGCTTCCCCTGAAGATGGCAAGCCGACAAAACAGCAACCTGGTCTCGTCGTCGAGCAGTTCGAAACTCCGGTCCATCGTAGCCCGAAGCGAAATGTGGTAGGGAGCGGACGTTGATTGCCCGCCTGCCAGCTCAAGGATTCGCTTAGCAAGCCCATCCGCTACGACTGCCGGCTCAGCTGCACACAAGGCATTTGCGGCGAGTTCAAGTGACAGTGGAATTCCGTCAACGAGCGTACAAATGCGAGCAAGGTCGCGCGCATTGTCGGGGGTGATCGAAAAACCGGACCTAAGGGACTTCGCTCGGTCAACCAGTAGTTGTCCAGAAGAGTATGAGAGCAACCATCCGACCGGTTCAGAAGGGATATTGAGAAAATCGCTCTCAGCGGGCCTCGAAAGCGGCTCGATCCTGAGAACCTTTGCGAGGGGAGCACCGAACCTGACCTGACTGGTCGCTAAAATGTGGATGCCAGGACATCGGGACCCGATCTCGGCACTCAAGCGTTCGCAGGCTTCTCTCACGTGTTCGCAGTTGTCAAGCACTAACAGCACGTCTAGGTCTGCCATGAAGCCCAATACTCCGGCCTCATCATGCGCCCGGTCAATTCCCAATCCTGCAGCAACGAGGGTAATGACGTCTATATCGGTTTCTGCTCGGCCGAGGGGCACGAAGACCACCCCGTCAGCAAACCTCGTACGCAGACTCTGAGCTGTGACTATCGACACGGTCGACTTTCCAACGACGGGTGGCCCGGTCAGTACGACAAATGGATTCTTGATCACGGCGTCTTGGCACATAGCCACGTCAGCGGTTCGCCCGAACACGCGCGCAATTGCAGGCAAGCTGCGAAAGCCAACAGTATGACCCTCCGTCCCGGAAAACAGCTCATCCACTGGAGGCAGCCTGCCGTTCAGTGCAGGATCCGAATGAGTTGACACGGTTTCTGGGCGCACGTTTCCGTCAAAGCTCTGCAGCAGGTCCGTTAACTCTCCGGGAAACCGGGCACCCGGTTCCGCCGGCCAACTCTCAAGCGCCGAACGGATTTCCCGTATCGCAAGGGCCCTATGCCCTTCAGCGTCGTAAAGTTTCGCGAGGAGCACCGCTGCTTCGGTATGCATAGGCTCGATCGCTTGAATCCTGCGGAGTAGCACGGATGTTTCGGCCGCGCGCCCGACATCGCGGTAAAGTAATGCCAAGTTGTAGAGGGCCAGAAGGTATTGAGTTTCGGACCTTTTTCGGTCTGGCTTTGGCCACTCACTCCTTGTCTCCGGGATCAGATCTCCTCGGTAGAGCTTGACCGCGCGTACCAAGTGGTTTGCGCGAATCGAATCGGATTGGGCACGCTGGGCTCGGTAAACAGCCACGAGAAACTCACTCAGGTCTATACGGACCAAGGCGGGATTCAGCCGGACGGATCCATCGTTAACTTCGATTACCGGATTTGGCGTAGCGGCGGGACTCTTCAATGCCCCGCGTATTCGGCTCAGGGCTGGATCAAGGTTATCTGCCTCGCTGTCCGGCCAAAACAACTCGATGACCCGATCGCGCGGAATGAACCAATCCGGATGGGTTGCCGCGTAGCAGGCCAAGAACGCAAGAACTTCGGCATGCTTCGCGCTAAGGGGCCCCATGACATCAGCACCGCGCGCGCACTCCAACCCGCCGAATAACCTAATGGTCCATCGCTCAGGATCGTCCATGGACTGACTCCGTTCCGCTCCCGCGCATACGCCATCCTGTCAATTCCGAACTTCAGAACTTCCGAAGCCGCGACTGTGAACCCGTACGGAAGTTGTCGAATAAGATTCGTCGATCAACCGTGGCGCAACCTCCGTGCAACGTCCGCCTATCACACTGTACGAACCAAGCAGCCCATGCATCGCGAGGTGCCGTCGGATTTCATCTTACGGCTTGGATGGGTGGCAGCTTGAACCAGAAAACTCCAGAGGCGCTAGGAACGCCTCTGGAGCTGTGAACGGTCGACCAACAGGGAATGGCTGCCGGTGACCGAGGGTGTAGTACCCCGCCACCAGTCTACATAAAAAGTGTAGGCTTGGCAAGGGTCGGGCGTACCGTTGTCATCTCCTCGCACTCGCCCCGCTGCAGCTTCCTGACTAGCGTGACTGCGCGCCCGGCTTCGCAGTCGCGATTCTCGCTCCGTGGGAGCAGGGAGGCACTTCATGACTCACCGTGACGACACCGACAGCTTTCGCAAGGCGCTTTACGAAGCCGTCTCGATGGCGACCGAAGACAGTTACGTCGACATCATCATGCGCGTTTCGCGCATGCCCAACGATCAGGTTCGCGTGCTGCTGTCCTTCGGGCCCGTGGAGCAGTACAGATTGCCCAGGAAGCAGTTCCATACCATCGTTTCGATGAAGTAGCCTCACCAGTCGCACGGCCATCAAGCCCCCATAACGGTTTCGAAGACAGCTCAAAACTGCGCGAGGCCAGTCGTTCGCAGCAACCATTGCTGCAACGCCTGCCTCGCGTTTCTTTTTCCGGCATTGCCCGGTGACGAAGTCGGCTGATGACAAGCAGGACATCGCCATATCGGTTGTGCGTCCGCCCTGAACGGAGGAATCTCGCATGGACATTCACATTGAACGGCCGTTGGACTTGGTGCCCGACGACTGGCTAGAGCCGCTGCCGCTGCTTTTACGACGCAAGATACTCGTTGCTCTTGCACGGACGTTGCGAACTGCTTACGCCGCCGATCCACTCGGCAACCTACTAAGTCTGCGCGCTCTGGTCAACCGTTCCGCCACGATCTTCCAACACGTCGGCGCGGAGCTTCGCGACGCAGAGTGGGAGTTTGTTCAATCCCTGCTGTTCGGCTGCGGCTCCAACGCAGTTCATTGCGGTGAGCTAGTCGAGCCGACCTCTGCCGTCGCCGTCGCCTGAGTACCAGATTTGAATACCCAATTACAAGACCGGCAACTCCGGCTAATCCGACTTCGCCGAAAGTCACAAGGAGCACACCTAATGAAACCAGCGGCACTGCCGTACGTCGGCCTTTCGGCCTTTATCGCCCTTCTCTCGGCCCTCTACATCGCGTTGACGATGGCAGCTGGAACCGTGCCTTCGCGACCTATAACCCTCCTTATCGCCTTCGATACCAGCAAGAGCGATCGCAGCCAACTGCCGGGATTTGTTGCGATGGCACTGCCGTTGGTCGGGTCGCTTAATCCGACGACCGACCGCCTGTCGATGTGGCGGATGGACGCGAACGTCCGCAGGTTTCACGACGGCCCCCCGATTGCCTCGCGCGAGAAACTCGCCCGCATGCTCGTGAAGGAACTGTCGCCAAAGGCGACCAGCCCGTCAACTGCCTTTCACCAGATGTGGAGGGCGCTCGCCGATGCGTTGGAGCACTCGACCGAACCCACGGTTGTGGTCCTCTATTCGGACGGGATACCGGACGGCAGTACCGTCGCAGACCGGGCCGCATCGCATGACGCGATTGGCCGGATCGCGCGGTGTCCCAACCTGGCAGGTTTTGCCGTGATCGGCGTGCATGACGTGGCCTGGAGCGGGTTGGCGGTTGATCTTGGACCGGTTTCAGAGCGGCTCGGCGCGGACCGGTTCCATATGCTCGGCGAGCACTACACTGATCTCACGCCCGTTTTCGGCGTGGTCGAGCGGGTGCGCCGTGAAGGCGCAAGGAGGGCACAGTGAAACTCAACTTGCAGGATTTTGGGGACTCGCGGTTCGCCCTTCCAATCGGGACCGCGGAGGTTGCGGAGCATTTCGGCCACGAAGTTCCGCACGTCTTTCCTGGCCCGCAGCTCTCCACGCAGCCGTCGGCGAACCGCATCCGTTACCACGCCGGCCTTCGGGCATTGCGGCGGATTCGCAACACGCCGTTGGGCGACGGATGTGAACTCATCGCAGCGAAGAACCCTTGGGCGGCCAGCGTGCTGGAGGACTTTCACGACCAGGTCGTCCTAACGCACACCCGGATGCACGAGACCCTTGAAGCCCGGCTCACCACTGAGCGTAAGGCCGCGAACGACCGCGCCGAGCAATGCAACCGGCCACTCGACGCTGAGATTTGGCGGCTGGAAGAGATAATCGACGCGTCAGTCGTTGAAACCCAGAAGCAACAAGCAGACTTGGTGCCGCGGTTGATGCGAACTGAGCTGGTTGCTGCTTCCCTCATTGGCCGGGCGGGCTTTCGCTACGACCCTGACGATCCGCTAGCGGCGATTCTTCCCGAACAGGCCGCCTCGCTCGAGGAAATCGCCGGTCTGGCTAACCTTCCTTACGACCCCTCTGACGCTTCCCTCGGCTCCAATGGAATCCTTGACTGGGCGCTTGCGGCAATCTCCGGAGCCGCTCTGGGAATTAGTGGCGGGCTGGCGTCCGGCATCCTCGACCCGAGCACGCTGACCTCTCAGGTTCCGTTGGTCATCGGCTGGGCAGCCGCCGGCTTCGCGCTCGCGGTGTACCTAAAGCGTGGCATTGGCCGGATATGGGCGCACTGCGGCCAGCAAATGGACCTCGACACGGGAGATACACACCACTACACCGCGGGAATCGTCGCGACTTTCGCGACGGCCGCCGTTATGGCAACTAACACGCTGGTGGACAGCCAGGGATTAATGGCGGTTCGCGGAATGAATTCGGCAATCGCTGGTTTGTCCGGTAACGCCACGGCGGGTTCGGCAGATATATGGGCGAGCTCCGCTGCCGTGCTCATTGCGACAGGGGCCCTGTTTTCCGTCCCGTTCCTGTTGTCCACGGCCGTCGAGGGTTACGCTCGCGGCCGGCACACGCGGGTACGCCAAATCCTGCTTATGCGGCAGAAAGCGGCAGCTGAGGAGAGAAACCAGCGCGAACGCGGCCGGCAGAGCGTACAGGAGGCGCTGGTTGCCGCCAATCTGCTTACCGCGCTCAGGTCAGAGGAGGAAAACCTGCAGCGCCGACAGGACCGGCTCGCCGCTACCTTGACCCATCGGATTGACGAGCTGAAGTCGAAGCGTCAGCCGATCCATTTGCAAGCGTCCGCGGAGGACTGGGAGCGCCTTTCTCTTACCGAACAGCAGGCAATTGGCATGCATGCGGAATTTCGCAAGATGCTTGCCGAAATCGGCAACGAAATCGAGCCGAGCCGGTTCTGGGACCACGTGGGATCGTCACGGCACATTAGCCACACCCGGCACGAGTGGTGGGACCATTTCATGTCGACGAGACTGAACGATGCAAGAACTGTCGTCTTCAAGGCGGCTCTGGCAGCTCTTCTCGTTGCACTCGTCGCCGTGGTCGTTTTCGCTTTATCGCGCTTCCGGTAACGGCATCAGCCGGTTCCAATGTTCGTCGAGTCAAGCCACCAGCCAATCAGAAGGAGGTTGTTATGGTAGTCCGAGGCGTTGATTATCCGGGGTTAAACCTCGAGGAAGTTTTGCGGGCAGAAGGTCTCGACCAGAAGCAGTGGGAGGGTTCGCTAACACCCACTGAAATGCCCGGGCTCCGTTACATTACCACCAAGTTGCGCCTGGCGGAGAAGGAGAAGAAAGACAAAAGCTAGGTCAGGTGTCCTACCCGGCTCTGGTCGGAGCCGGGTAGGCTGCCGGACACAAGCGCGGTTGGGATGTTCGAGCAGGTGGCCGAGTAGAGCTGCTTGAGGTTTTCGCTGGAATTGAACTCGAATTGACAACTGGTTGAAGCGAACTTACATGATCGATCTTCTCGAATTCCTGTTGATCCGCGGCTGGGCGGCGCTGCATCCTCGGCCGTCAAGAAGCGCGCCCAAGTCGGAACCGGCCATCGACGACAACGCGATTGGGTATCTGCTCGGTGGCGACGGCGAGACCGGTAAGCCGGTGTATCTCCCGTGGAGCGACTTGGTTCGAATGCTCCTCGTTACTGGAATTACGGGCTCCGGAAAGAGCACGTTCATGAAACGGCTCGTGGAATCGCTGTGGCCATCGGTATCAATCGTCCTGTTCGACGTACACGCCGATTTTGGGTCATGGCTCTTGCGTTTTGCCGCCGCGACCATTGGCCCGGACGAGGCGGCCAAGCGGTTGATCGTCATCGACCCCGCTGCTCCCTCGAACTACATTACACCGGTCAACCCGCTGGCTGGAACCGGAGAGCCCCTGCAGATTGCCCTCTTCGTCCTCGCCGCCCTGAAGAAGCAAGCTCACGATCAATTCGGGTCGTGGGGGGTGACCATTCAGGAAAACCTGACCTTTTCCGTCCTGGCTCTGGCAGAAGCGGGCCGCGTGGTTGGGGTTCCCTTTTCGCTGGCCCACCTGCAGGCATTCTTCCTCAACGAGGCGTTTCGAACGAGCCTGGTCGTCCACACATCCGACATGGTGCGCGAGTATTGGAGCGCGTCATACGCCCGCCTGTCTGCCGACAAGCAATTGCAGAGCTGGCTGGCCGTGCAGAACAAAGTGACGCCTCTCCTTCTCCCGCTTGGCTCACTTGTCGGGCCACGACATGGCTTCGCGTTTGACGTATTGAACGAGCCGCCAAGCAAGATCGTGATCTGCACGATTGCGCGCCACCGGTATGAAGACGCGGCGATCATGGGGGTGGATTTGGTCGTGAACCGTTTTTCCAGCTTCGTAATGTCCCGAGCGGAAATGCCTCCTGAAGAGAAGCTGCCTGTCCTTGCGATAGTCGACGAATTCCCCCTCCTTCAGCCTGAGCGGTTCGAGTCCCTAATCGCCCTGGCGAGGAAGCATAATGTCGCGGTCGCCTTGGGCGCGCAGTCGGTCGGGATGCTGAACCCGGCGACCAGGCATATCCTTAGGAACGTGGTTGGGAACGCCATAGTTATGCGGCAGGGCCCGGACGGCGCCAGAGAAATGGCCCGCTCCATCTTCCCGGCCGATCCGTCAGAAGACGTCCTGACCACCTTGCTCACCCAGAAACAAGGTGAAGCCTACCTCTCGCAAGTGGACAAGCCGGCCGTCCGCTTTCGGGTCCGCCACGCGCCAGATCCGGATGTTTCAGACGAGGCAGTCCAGGCGACCCTTGAGGCGGCGCTCAGGGCCTACGGCCAACCACGCAGCGCATACACAGAGGAGCGCGCCGCCTTCGCCCGGGAACTCGCCCGGATGGAAGCAGGCGAGCCTAATGCCGCGTACCCGCCGCAGACCCAGACAGACCCACCGGAGATCGACCATGGCAGACGACCTGGCGAATACTCGCCGCACTCCGAGCCTTAGCAAGCCGGCACGTTCAACCATCCGGCTCCAGGACCGCGACGTAGCCTTGCTCGCCTGGCTCTTCCCACACGGGCTCGCCGAGCGCGAACAGGTGGAGGAAGCCTTCTTCACCTCGACCGCACGCTGCAATAGCCGCCTGTTACAGCTCCTAAAAGCCGGCCTGATTGCCCGCTGCCCGCTGCAGGACCAACGGAGCAACCAGGCCGTCTACCGGCTCACCGCCGCGGCATACCCAATTGTGGCGCGGCGATTAGGGCTGGATGTGCCGACCGTCCGGCGCATCCACCGCAGCCGCACAAACCAACACGTTGCCCACGGCTTGTGCATCGTCGACCTGTACGTCGCCATCCTGCGCGCCGTCCGCAACGCCCCCGAGCTCCGGCTGGACCTCTGGCTTGTTGAGTGGCAAATAAGGCATGAATACCGCCGCTTGAATAACGGCAAGAGCCAACTGAGCATCTTTAGACCCGACGCCTTTGCCCGCCTCCAGCTTCCTGACAGGTCCTACCACTCATTCTTTGCCGAAATTGATCGCGCTCACGTGTCTGGCAAGAAGTGGCAGCAAACAGTCACCTCTCATCTGTCCTACGCGAGGAGTGGCCTCTTTCCGCAGGTCTACGGCACCGACACCTCGTTTCTTAGCCTCGCTGTTACGGGCGGCGGCCAGCGGCGGCTTGACCATCTGCGCGACATTGCCAGGGATTGCGGTGCCGAGATGTTCCGGTTCACGACCGAGCAACGCCTGCGGGACGGCGGCTTCTTGGGGCGGATTTGGCAGACCGTGCAGGACAACCAGCCGGTTGCCCTATTGCCACAATTGGCAAACGCCACGCTGGAGGCGAAGTAAATGTGGCTCTGCTTCTCCTGCTTCCACCTGTCGCCGGCCGGCCGCTATTGCGCGTTCTGCGGCAAAAGCCGTGGCCGCATCTGTAAGAAGGGCCACGTCAACGCCGCCTTTGCGAAGCATTGCGCGGCCTGCGGGTCGTCGCTGCTGACTCAGCCGACGCCTTGGATTCCCCTCGGCTGGGTGTCGGTCGGATTGGCGGTGCTAGCAACGGCCATCCTCGTGCGGGCCGGCCTGTCGCAAGCCTGCCTGTTGCTTTGCTTCGGCTGGCGTTTCGGAAACTGGGCCCTGCGATTCGTGGTTGCCAACGCGCCCGCCTGCCTACGACAGTTACTCTCGCAAGCCGCCGGGACTGTCGTCCTCCTGCTTGTGCTGAGCCTGTTCTTGCCAGCGCAGACAGGGGCAGCACTTCGGCGTCTTATCGTGCGCGGCATCTTGTCGTCAAGCACGTACCTTTGGAAACTCGGCGTAGGCCTGCTGGGCGCTTTTGTCGTCCGCCGGCCAAGTTCGGGGACGGACACCGGCAAGCGGACGTGAGAGCCCAACTCGGCCTTAACTATCGGCTGTCAGGTTCACCCTGCGACGGAGCAGATACATTGGGACCGATTGGTAACGCATCAATTGATACATCGGTTGGAACCTGCCGTGCGCGCAGGCACCTTCGGTTGCCGTGGGGAACAGGCCGTGGTTTGCTGGGACCAGCCGTCCGGGCAATGAGCGGATGGAGGCCGTGATGGAGCTAATACGACGTTTTGAGGACTTGCCAGACATACTCACCGTGGAAGAGGCCGCCTGCTTCCTTCGCGTCGGCCGCAGCCTGGTTTATGAAGCGATTCGTCAACGGGCAATCCCGGCAGTGCGGGTTGGAAGGCGCATCTTGGTGCCTAAGTCTGGCCTTAAGCAGTTCGTAGAAGCTCACGATCTATCGTGAGGAACGACAAATGGAGGGACACATTGAGAAGCGAGGCGAGCAGGTGTACAGGTTACGCCTGCACCTCGGGTACGACGAGGTAGGAAACCGCATCCGTCGCTCGGTGACCGTGCACGGCACGCGGAAAGAGGCGCAAGCCAAACTGCGCCAACTGCTGCAGGAGGCCGAGCAACGGCGTTCGGCCCCCACGACTTCCATGACTGTTGCGCAGTTCCTTGATTATTGGCTGGCCAATTACGCGGGCCGCTTGGCGCAACGCACCTGCAAGAACTACACCGAATACGTAGAGTATTACATCAAGCCGCACCTTGGCGGCCTCGCCTTAAGCGCGCTTACCCGGCAGCATATCCAAGACCTGTACTCGAAGCTTGAAAAGACCGGGAGGCTGAAGGCAAAGGCAGAAGACAGCCTGCGCCGACCGGCGGTTCCAAGCATGTGGGGAGAAGGGTTGTCGCCGACGACCATCGCCAACACGCACCGCGTGCTGCGTGGAGCGCTCAAGCGAGCTGTCGTTTGGGAATTCCTCGACCGCAACCCGGCCGATGGGGTGAAGCCGCCACAACCTGTGGAGCGTGAGCACCGCATCCTCTCCGTAGAAGAACTGGCTTTGGTACTTGAGGCCGCCCGTACGACCCAGCTCTACCTTCCAGTCATGCTTGGCTGGTCAGTCGGGTTACGCCGGGGCGAGATCTGTGGCCTGCGCTGGCAAGACATTGACCTCGTCAACTACACCGCAGCGATCCGCCATACCTTGGTGCGGGTCGGACCGGGCAACCTGATCTTTAAGCCGCCCAAGAGCAAGAGCGGCAAGCGCTCCGTTCGGCTCGCGCCACTCTTGGTAGACGCCCTTCAGGCCGAGCGCGAACGACTTGCCGAGCGGCGCGGAATCCTCGGGTCCTCATACAACCCGCACAACCTCGTAGTGTCACGGGCAGACGGCAGCCCGGTCGACCCGGCGACCATTTACAGCCAGTTCCAGAACCTCTTGGACCGGTTGAAGCTGCCGCGGATGGCAATCCACGACCTGCGGCACAGCCACGCGACGACATTGCTCAAGCAGGGCATAAACGTAAAGGTGATCGCCGAGCGGCTCGGCCATGCCGATCCGGCTATTACCCTGCGCGTCTACTCCCATGTATTGGAGTCGATGCAGGCGGAAGCGGCCGACTGTACGAACAGCCTCTTGGAGGAGGCGACGCGGCCAAGGAAAGCCGACACTGAGGGGTAGCAACCCTCAAGGATGGTTGGGGCCGGGGTCCCCGGCCCCGAACCCGGCCCCAAGAATTGGCCAGCAGCCGGGCATAAGGGGGAACGAGAGGGGAGTTTCAATTCAGAATCTGGCGGAGAGGGCGGGATTCGAACCCGCGACGCCTTGCGGCGTACCCGCTTTCGAGGCGGGCGCACTAGACCAACTATGCGACCTCTCCGGGTGCGTGATCGTTGCAAGTAGAAGAAGAGCGCGGATTAGCCTCCTCCATCCTCCATCCCGGCTTGTGGATTTGGCGCCCCCGGAGGGAATCGAACCCCCGACTCAGGGCTTAGGACGCCCCAGCTCTATCCACTGAGCTACGAGGGCACATCATCGGAATTGAAGAATAATCCGGCTTCTGCTTCAGGGGTTAACCGTCCATACCACGTTCGGCCGTCCCCCGCTCCGCGCCCGCCTAGTATACCCATGCGCATTCCGGGTGTCAACCGCGATAAACAGCTCCGCATCCGATACACACTACCGCGCGATTAGCAGACATTGGTCCGATTATGGCGAACGGTTCGTGGATTCGTCCGCCCGTATCGTCGGATCGATTAGCAGGCGGTAATTCCAGGAATCACGTGCAGTCGCCACGTGCCCGGAAACTCGATACGCCGAAAGGAGACGCCGAATCCATGAACCGATTCTCATCCGCCGGACGCAAGGCATACATCCAGGTATCCCAGGTATCCATTGTAAGCGCCGCACTCCTCGTCACGTGTGCGGGAGCCGCCGTAATTGCGCAGACGGCGGCAACCGACGACGCGAAGACGCAGCAGGACCGCCAGAAGGTAGGGCGCGAGCTGAAGGACCTGGAGGAGCAGCGCGCAAAGCTCGACTCTCGTATACGGGAGCTGCGCCGAAGCGAGCTTCGCGAGCTTCATGATTCTGCGAGAGTTCGAGCCTATGGCGACGCAAACGGAAAGCTGCACGTGCTCACCGCGCCGGGCTCAGGCAGCTTCTATTTCTCAGACGGCAACCTGAAGCAGATGAAGGACCTGACGCCGGAGCAGCGGAAGCACGTCGAGGAGGCGCTTGCCGAGGCGCGCAAGGCGCTCGAAAAGGTAAAGGGCGAACTGCCGGAAGGCTTCGTAATACCGGACATCGAGGGGCTGCTCAATAACTCGATGCGAATGCGCACGCTCGCGCCGGGGAACGTGTACGTTGCGCCGAAAGCGTGGGACAGCAGGGAGTTCCGCGAGCAGATGGAGAAGATGCAGGACACGATTCGGCAGAACGTCCAGACCTGGAGGAACGTCGCGCCGCACGTGTGGACGGTCCCGCCGACAACGGTCGTGCCCGCCATCCCAGGGACGCCAGGTGGACCCGGCGTCAGGGTGGTTCCTCCGGCCATGCGATCCCGTGACAACGATCCCGAGCTGCGCGACGAGATTCGCGAGCTGCGCCGCGAACTCGAGCAGCTTCGCGATGAGATGCGCCGCGATCACGGCACGAAACGCGACTCGCAGGACCGAAAGACTCAGTTCCTCGATCCGTTCGGCGGAACTCTGTAGGAAGGTGTTGGGTGTTGGGTCGTTGGGGGTTGCACTTGACGTCATTCTGAACGGACCGAAGAATCCGGCCGCCGGATTCCTCGGTCGCCAAGGCTCTCTCGGAATGACGTCAAGTGCAACACCTGACACCTACTTCATCGCCTCGACCCTCGACCGTATGTCTCCAAGGAAGCGTGCCGCGCCGAGACCGTTCACGATTCGGTGGTCGAACGTGAGCACCATGTTCGCCTGCCGCCGGAATTCCACTCCGCCGCCCGGCAGCGGAAACGCCTGGTCGTATGGCGCGCCGATGAAGAGCGTGCCCACGGCGGGCGCAACCACGACCGGAATTCCCAGCCGCACCCCCGCCCCGGCCATATTCGTCAGGCTGAGCTGCATCGCCTCGGCCGTCTGGTCCTCGCCGTTGCGCGCCCGCTCGATGGCCTCGTGGGCCGCGCGCGCGAGCTCCTCCAGCCCCAACGTATCCGCATCATCGATCCGCGCCAACAGGAGCTCGTCGCCCGGACGCGCGACCGCGATTCCGAGGTGCAGGTGCGCGTATTCCCGAATCGTCGTGTCATTTAGCAGCGCCGCCCGGAAGGCCGGGTGATCCTTCGCCGCCTGCGCCACGCACCACGTGAACAGCAGGAACTGTGTCGGAGCGACGTGCTGATCGCCGCCCCGCAACTTGATCTTTGCGCGCGCCGTCTCGATCCCGCTCCACCCGACGGTTACCTCCAGCGTTGCCGGGACCACGGCCTGCGCGCTCCGCTGCAAGCGATAATTGAGGGTCCGCTGACGTGACGGAAGCTCGGAATCGACGAGCTCGCGCGTAGTGCGGCCTGCCGGAGCGGACGGCGGCGTATGGACGCGGGGCGGCGTTGCAGCCGGGGTGGAGAGTCGTCCGAGCAGATACGCGTCAATCGCCTGTGGCAGGAGTTTGCCGCCCGAACGGCTCGCGAGCTGCGCCAACTCCTCGTCCGACACGCCGCGCTCCCTTGCGTGGGCCCGTGTCCTGGGTGGAACGTGCGAATTGCGCAGGAGATCCGGTAGGGCTGTTACCGAAGGAGATTCGACGGTCGCAGCTGGTGCGGCAGGCTCTGCCGGCCTCCCGTCGCGCTCCATCGAAGCAGACTCGTCGGGAATCTCCGCGAGGGAGATTCGCATGTCCGAGTCGCCAGCCGGCTCGACAGCAACCTCGGTGTCGAGGAGCCCGACCACGGCGCCGATCGGCAGCACGTCATCCTCCTTCGCCGCCCACGAGCGGAGCACTCCGGCCGACGGCGATTCGATCTCCATCACCGCCTTGTCCGTCTCCATCTCGTAGATAGGCTCGTCCCGCGCCACCGAATCGCCCGGCTGCTTCAGGAATCGGACGATTCGCGCCTCGTGCAGCCCCTCGCCCAACTGCGGGATTCGTATCTCCAAACTCGCCATTCGTAGATGCCCTCACCCCCCGGCCCCCTCTCCCAAGAACGGGAGAGGGGGAGAACGGCACCCTCACTCCCAGGCGTCTCCCAGGAACAGGAGAGGGGGAGCTGAACCGGCGCGCTCGTCCTCTCGCAGGGAGAGTGGCGGGAACACCGACCCGATCACATCATCATCTCATCACATAATCACGCCATCACGACTCGAATCGCGTCCATCACCTGATCCATGTTGGGGAGGACGGTGTATTCGAGCGTCGGGCAGTAGGGGACGTGGGTGTCCATGCGGGCGACGAGCTGCGGCGCGGAGAGGAGCTGGTTCCAGTTGGGGACGCGGGAGGTCATCTCCGCGACGATGGCCTGCCCGAATCCGCCCGTCCGGCTGTCTTCGTGCAGAACGACGAGCCGGCCGGTCTTTGCGAGGGATGCCGCGATCCCCTCCCAGTCGCATGGCGTGATGGACCGCACGTCGATAATCTCGACCGATATCTCCTCCTTCGCCGCGCGCTCCGCAGCCTCTTCCGCCAGCTCCGTGCCATTGCCCCACGTCACGAGTGTCACGTCGCTCCCCTCGCGCCGAACCGCGACCTTCCCAAACGGCACGGCGGGAAAGGCGTCACGAACGGTCACGCGCTTGCGAAAGATGTGCTTCGGAACGAGGAAGAGGGTCGGGTCCTGTCCGCGAATCGCCGTCCAGAGCATGCCGGCGGCGTCCTCCGGCGTCGAGGGAATGCAGACGCGAATCCCGTGGATGTGCGCCCATGTGCCCTCGTTCGACTGGCTGTGCCAGAGGGAGCCGCCGGGGAGGTATGCCCCGCACGGCGCGATGAGCACCATGGGGCAGGACCACTCGCCCTTCGACCGCCATCGGAGCGAGGCGACCTGCGTCATGAGCTGATTCAGGCCGGGGCTGAGGAAGTCGATGAACTGAAGCTCGAAGATCGGGTGGTAGCCCGCCGACGCGAGACCGACCGCCGCGCCGATGATGGTCGCCTCGGCGAGCGGCGCGTTCACGACGCGGCCGGGGAAATCGGTGGAGAGACCCTTGGTGAGGCCGAAGACGCCGCCCTTCGGATCCTCGATGTCCTCGCCCATCATAATGGCGCGGTCATTGCGGGTGAGCGCCGCGCGGAGCGTGTCGTTGATGGCGGAGACCATCGTCATTGTGTCGGAGGGCTGGATGGGCGGCGGCTCGGCTTCCGGCTCCGTCCCGGCGAAGAGCCACTCCATCACGTGAGTCGGATCGACCTCGGCGGCCTGCTCGGCGCGCGTGTAGTCCCGCTCGACTTCCGCCGCCGTCTGCACCTGAATCCGCTTCCACTCGGCCTCGGTGAGCACGCCCTCCTCGATCAGCCGTCGCGAGAGGACCGTGATCGGGTCGCGCAGCATCATCGCCGCGATATCTTCCTGCGTCCGGTAGATGCGGTGATCGTCCGACGAGGTATGCGACGCGATTCGGTCCAGCTCGCACCAGAGCACCGTCGGCCCGCCGCCCGAGCGCGCCTTTCGGACCGCCTCCCCACCCCGCGCGTAGACCTCGTACGGGTCCCGCCCGTTCACAAACGTGACGCGCTCCTCGTTGAAGATGTGAAGGCGGTAGGGATTGTGGTGCGCGGTGGGCGTGCTGATCCCGTACTGGTTGTCCTCGACCACCATGACGAGCGGAAGGTTCTCCTGAATCGCGAAGGCCACCGCCTCGTAGTACTCTCCCTGGCGCGTCGCGGCATCGCCAACGGTGCAGAGAGCGACGGAATCGCAGCGATCCATCTGCATTGCCCACGCCGCGCCGGCCGCCGGGATGCACTGCGAGGCCGTGGGGGTTGCGACCGAAAAGATGTTGAGCGATCTGCTGGAGTAGTGGCCGGGCATGTGGCGGCCGGCGCTGGAGGAGTCGCGCTTGGCGAAGTAGGCGAGGGCCAGTTCGTAATCCGTGACGCCGCGGGCTAGCGCCATGGCGCGGTCGCGGTAGTACGGAAAGACGTAATCTTCCGGCCGGAGGTGGAGCATGAGCGCGGCGAGCGGCTCGTGCCCCATGCCGGAGACCTGGAACCAGCCGCGGCTCTGGCGGAGCAGGATTCCCTCGCGCCGGTCGCCCTGCCGCGACAGCTCCATGATTCGGAGGATATCGAGCGCCTGGCTGGACGAGAGGCTGTCGGTGGAGAGGGAAGGGGTTGCGGCCGGGGTCATGTTCGCCGCTCCGGGTGCGCCGGGTCCGTTATGCCTGGGAGATGATTCGACCGGTTTAGGTACGCCGTTCGGCAGAGAATCTTCCAAAACCGTGGGCTCCATTGCCTGGTTTCCTTTACTGAATCGATCGCCGGGCGGAGGTTCTCCTGCCGCCTCCGGTATTATGGCGGCGGCCCATTCCCTTGTCAATACGAGCGGGGCCGCGATTCAAACGCCGCTTCGGCCGCGCATCCGGCCTACAGCGGTAAAGAGCCCGCAAAGCATCCGCAGCCGGCCCATGTCGCGCTCGTGGGGCGCGATGGCGAGCGCCAGCCTCCGCTCCTGCTCCGGCGTCCACCGGCGTCCAACGCCCGCGGAGCCAATTCTCGTGCCCTCAAGCCACTCGTGAATCTTTTCCAGCTCGCCGTCCTCGACCCAGACGCCGCCGCAGGCGGCGCAGAGGTCGAGCTGTACTGGCGAATCGTAGAGATATCGATAGCGGTCCAGCCCCCGGTCACAGTCCGGGCATCTTCGGAGTCGGGTCGCCGCGGCGAGGGGCGCCACCTCGGGAGCGTGCGACTCCTCGAGGCTGATAAGGCCAAGCGGATCCGACTGCATTACCTGCCGCAGCTCGCCCTCATCCAGCCAGATTCCCGCGCACGCTTTACAGACGTCGACGGCGATATCTCCGCGCCGGTCGGCCGTCATAGGCTGCCGACAATCCGGACACTTTCGCATGGCTCCTCCTCCCAAATCCTTCGCGCGCTCCCGCGAAACCTTACCGCATCTGACGCACGGCTGGATTCGCGGCGATGACGGCGGGTTCCTGTCTCATTGAATGCGCGCATTGGTTCGACGTCGACGAGAGTGACCTGTCTTAAGGCTCATCGAGTGTGGCGACGGAGGAGGTCGGTCAGGTCCTGGACGGTCATCTCCGCGGTAAGGTCGAACGGCTCAGGGGATATATCACAGTCCGGCAGCTCCACCTGGAACTCCTCCTCGAGGGCGAGAATCACCTCGATGATGTCGATGGACTTCGCGCCCAGGTCCGTCACGAGCGACGATGCCGGGCGGATCGCGGCCGGGTCCACCCGAAGCGCCTGAGCGAGCAGCCGGCAGACGCGGCCGTAGAGATCGTCGCTCACGCCGGCCCGCCTGTCAGACCCATTCGGTTCGCGAGGAATCGCGCCGACCTCTCCAGCTCCTCGATCCCGTTCACCCCGTCCTCGATGGAGACCCATCCGTCGAAGCCCACGTTCCGAAGCGTCGCGAAGATTGCATCGTAGTCGATGAGGCCCGTACCGACTTCGCCGTGGACGAGCTGTGTGTAATCGGTGATTCCCTCCGGGCCGAGCTGCACGTCGGGTCGCGGCCGGCGGTCGGAAGCGTGCATCGTGACTACGCGGCGCTTCACACGCTCCAGAAGCGCCAGCGGGTCCTCCCCGGCGAGCAGCGTGTTGGAGGGGTCGAAGTTCACGCCGAACCACGGGCTCTCGATTCGGTTTACAATCGCGCAGAACACATCCATCTTTTGCGCGAACTCGGGCCAGGTCCAGTAGTTGTCCTTGAAGTGGTTCTCCATCACGAGAACGATGCCCCGCTCGCCTGCGAATGGCAGAAGGCCCTCAATGCACTCCACCACACACGCGATTCCATCCCTGATGGGGACCTCCGGCCGCCGCTGACCTGAGAGGACGCGGCAGTACCCGGCTCCGAGAGCGGCTGCGGCTGCGATCATACCGCGCTGCCGCTCCATCTCCGCCTTCCGGTGCGCGGGGTCTGGCGAGGTGAAGTCCGGCGAGGCGCAGAACATCGGACAGAGCAGCCCTGCCTCGTCGTGGGCGGAACGGATCTCCGACAGATAGCCCTGCTCCAGGTTCAGCAGCGAGCCGTGATACATCTCCAGGCCGGTGAGACCCAGCGGCTTCAGATGGTCCCGCGCGAGGGCTATCCAGTCGAACAGAGTCATGGTCCGATGGATGCACAGGTCGTCCATATAGCACTTTGGAAAGGCGGCAAGCTTCACGAACTCTCCTCGCATGCGAAGCACGATTCAGCAGCGATAGGCCGTTAGCTGCGAGCCTCCCATTGTCCTCCAAACGTTCGTCGAGTCGAATCTTCTTCCGAGTCCGAAAACGGCAAGTATTCGGTCCGAGAATCGCCTATACTGCGCACATGGACATTCGAGAAATGGACAGAGAGGGCTGCTACAAAGCGCTGCGTTCCCGTGATTCGCGATTCGACGGGGTGCTCTACGTGGGGGTGGCGACGACTGGAATCTACTGCCGGCCAGTCTGCCCCGCGAGGACGCCGAAACCGGAGAACTGCGCCTTCTATCCGAGCGCGGCCGCCGCGGAGAGAGCCGGATTCCGGCCCTGCCTCCGCTGCCGGCCGGAGCTTGCGCCAGGCAACGCGCGCGTCGATTCCGTCGGGAGGCTGGCGGCTGCCGCGGCAAGTTCCATTGAGGATGGCGCGCTTACCGGTTCGTCCGTTGCGGCGATGGCGGCGGGCCTCGGCGTGACGGACCGGCATCTCCGGCGGGCCGTGGAGCGGGAGTTTGGCGTCTCACCCGTCGCCCTGGCGCAGACCCATCGCCTGCTCACCGCGAAGCGCCTCCTCACCGATACGAGACTGCCAGTGACGGAGGTGGCATTCGCGAGCGGGTTCTCCAGCCTGCGGCGATTCAACGCGCTCTTCCGCGAACGGTATCGCATGAATCCCACTGACCTGCGGCGCCGCTCAGAGCCCGACCCGCGACCGCAAACGCTCGTGTGCGAAATCGCGTACCGGCCGCCGATGGACTGGGAGTCGCTGCTTCACTTCCTGTCGCGTCGCGCGACCGCGTGCGTCGAGGTGGTCGAGGAGGGCCGATACCTGCGAACCGTGGCGATCGGCAGCGCACGCGGATGGGTGGCTGTCGGGCCATCGAATCGGGCGAACACGCTGCGAGTCGAGATGTCGGAGTCGCTCGCGCCGAAGATGGTGCCGGTCATTGCGGGCGTGAAGCGGGTTTGCGACGTCAGCGCGAACCCGGCGCGGATTGCCGCCCATCTGGGCGAGATCGCGGGGACGAATCCCGGCCTGCGGGTTCCGGGCGCGTTCGATGGCTTCGAGCTCGCGGTGCGCGCGATCCTGGGCCAGCAGGTCAGCGTCCAGGCGGCCACGACTCTGGCCGGCCGACTCGCGCGGGCATTCGGGGAACCCGTGGATACCCCGCGCCAATCACTCACCCATCTGATGCCGGATGCCAGCGTCGTCGCCGGTCTCGATTCGAGCATGATAGCGGCGACGGGAGTCGTGACAGCACGGGCGCAGTCGATTCTGGCGCTTGCCAGAGCAGTATCGGAAGGTGCAGTCTGTCTTTCGCCGCGCGCGGACGTGGACAAGACAATTATCGCACTGAAGCAGCTTCCCGGAATCGGGGAGTGGACGGCGCAATACATCGCGATGCGGGCGCTCGGCTGGCCCGACGCGTTCCCGCACACCGATCTGGGAATCCTGAAGGCGCTGGGGACCCGGAACCCGCGTGAATCATTGGAGAGGGCGGAGCAGTGGAGGCCCTGGCGCGCGTACGCGGCGATGCACCTGTGGAAATCCCTGGAGGAGACAAAATGAGAAACGTAACGACATTCTACACGACGTTCGCCAGCCCGATCGGCTGCCTGCTGCTCACCTCGGACGGCGAGGCGCTCACGGGGGTTCACCTTCTGAAAGAGGGCGAGCGGTTCGAGCCGGGCGCGACCTGGACAGAGAGCGATATGGAGCCGCCGCTGGCGGAGGCGCGAAGGCAGCTCGAATCGTATTTCCGAGGCGAGCTGCGGGAGTTCACCCTGCCGCTCAATCCCGCGGGCACGGACTTCCAGAAGCGCGTCTGGCGCGAGCTGGGGCGGATTCCCTGGGGCACGACCATCTCTTACGGCGAGCTTGCCACCCGTGTCGGGAATCCGAACGCATCCCGCGCCGTAGGCATGGCGAACGGGAAGAACCCGATCATGATCATCGTTCCCTGCCACCGCGTCATCGGGTCCACGGGCAAGCTCACGGGATTCAGCGCGGGTCTGTCGGTGAAGGAGCGGCTGCTGAAGCTGGAGCGGGACATGTGACTCGCGGATCTCGGACCGCCGCGCACTGCACGCCGGTCTTTGCCGTCATCCCCTGGGGAACTGCTTTTCCGCGCGGCAGTTCTGCCGGTCCGGTTGGGTAGAATAGCAACAGGGGACACGTTCCGCCACGCGTCCCCTGCTGCTCGATCGGGTCGTGGAGAGCGTTGCGTCAGCGCCCAAGCCGACACTCTCCGCGACCCTCACGTCCTCTATTCCTGTTTCAGCCTTCGCGGCCGCTTCGCCTCAGCATTGCGGCAATCTCCTCCTCGGTCGGCGCGCGGCGCAGAGGTGCTGGCATGGGCCGAATGCAGTCCGCCCAAACGGTCGGCCCCTGTACGTAATGCCCCGTCCTGGCCGCGATCCACCAGGCATCATCGCGCAGCGTCTCCTCGATAATCCTCGCGACCGCCTCTGGATGCATCACCATCCAAAATGGAGCGGCGGAAACACTGCCCGGCTTTTCCATCGACTTGCCTTTCCGTCCTTCTCGACAGTAAGGAATACGGTCCTCAGTCACGCCCGTGACAGTCGCGCGGATCTGGCGGGGATTCAGCCCGCCACGGCGCGGCCAAACCCCGGTAATTTAAGCAGCCCCCGTGCCCGTGATGCTGCGGAAGAATCCAGCAGGTCGAGAGCCGTATCGTCTGTCTCCCAGGGACGCGAACCTGCGCATGCGTCACGACAATCAGAGAAATAGATCGGGGGCCGTGATGCTCACTCGAGATTCCGGGCAGCTGGCCCGGGCGGCAGCATGCTTTTTCGTGCTCGCGTTCGCGTTCGTACTCTCGCGCTACTGCGCCGCGGCGGAGACCAACCTCACGCAGCTCTCGCTGCTCGGCGTCTACGTGCCCCTCGCCGTCGCTTTCGCCTACGTTTTCACCCAATATCTGGCGGCCTTTCGCGTGCGTGAGCGCCACCTGATTGCGCGCGCCGAGACCGAGGCCGCAACGGGTCGCCGCCTCTGCATCGCCAGCATCGAGGCGCTCGCCTATGCCGTGGAGGGCCGCACGTCGCAGACGCTCGGCCACCTCTCCCGCGTGCAGGCCTACACTCTCGCAACGGCGCGGCGGCTCGGCATTGACGGGGACGACCTCGACTGCGCCCGCGTCGCGGCGATGGTCCACGACATTGGGCGGCTCGGCGTGCCGGACAACATCCTGCTCAAGGAGGGCGCGCTCACGGACGAGGAGCGGGAGAAGATCCGCGCCTATCCGGTGCTCGGCAGCCGCCTGCTCGCGACGATTCCCTTCCCGTGGCCCGTCGTCCCCATCGTCCGGCACCACCGCGAGCACTTCGACGGCTCCGGCTATCCGGACGGGCTGGCCGGCGATAAGATTCCGCTCGAAGCCCGCATCCTCGCGGTGGTCGATGCCTACGATTCGCTCATCTCCGGCGGGGCGCACCGTGAACCGACGGCCCACGAAGATGCCGTCTTCCAGCTTCGGGCGCATGCAGGCACGCAGTTCGATCCCGCCATCGTCGGCGCGTTCCTCTCCGTGGTCGACGAGGTGAACCAGCAGCTCTCCCGGCAGCTTGCGCGGCAGTCCACTCCCACCGCCGCCTCCGAAGTCGCGCGGGCGAATCGGGAGGTCCGCGCGCTCTACGAGATGGCCTGCGCGGTCGGCTCGACGTTGAATCTCGACGACACGCTGCTCGGCCTCGTGGACAAGATCAAGGACATACTCGACTATTCGACCTGCGTCTTCTTCCTCGCCGAGGAAGAGGAGGAGTGGCTCCAGGCCAGCGCCGCGTTCGGCGTGAATCACTGGCACTTCCGCAAGAGCCGGGCGCGAATCGGGGCCTATCTCACCGGCCGCGCGGCATATCGGAGCGAGGCCGTCCTCGCCTCCTACATGCCCGATGACGTGGAGCTGCGGCACAGCACGGAGATGTGGACGCCGATTCGCTCGACGCTCATCGTGCCGCTCGTCGCCGAGGGACAGGTCATTGGGACCATCAACGTCTATCACACCGACGCCGAGGCCTTTGGGCAGGACGAGCTGCGGGTGATGTCGCTCGTCGGCGAGCTGGCGGGGAAGGCCATCCACAACGCCCGCCTCTTTGCGCAGACGCAGGAGAACGCTTATACGGACGCGGTGACGGGCCTTCGGAACCGGCGCTACCTGCGGCTCTTCCTGGATCAGGAGATGAATCGTGCGAGGAAGAACAACCACCCGCTGGCCGTTCTCGGTCTCGACTTGGATCGGTTCAAGCCGGTCAACGACACGTACGGCCACGAGCGCGGCGATCAGGTACTGCGTGAGGTCGGGCAGGTGCTTCAGGCCCAGATCCGAAACTACGACCTTGTGGCGAGGTATGCAGGGGACGAGTTTGCGGTGGTGCTGCCCGAAACCGACATGGAGAAAGCGCGAATCGTAGCGGACAAGATCGTGGACGCCGTCGCGCGGTATGCGGACCGTCTGGTCGGCCGCGACCCGGACTTCCCGCGCATCGGCGTCTCGGTCGGCATCGCGATGTACCCGGATCACGGCGAGGACATCACCGCGCTGCTCGCCTATG
>Ga0207667_10002689_pt1 | contig 21989 bp, 22 predicted proteins | sample KBSCornC52_FD_184301 | JGI IMG/M metagenome (GOLD analysis project Ga0207667, IMG submission 184301) | Corn rhizosphere microbial communities from Kellogg Biological Station, Michigan, USA - KBS Corn C5-2 (SPAdes) (version 2) | ecosystem: Host-associated > Plants > Roots > Rhizosphere > Soil ...
GCCAGTCCGAGACAACCTGGAACTACCGGCTGTTCGAGGGATTGGATGTGGCCGTACCGGTGGATGCACTGGGCGCGGACATATCCCTCGCCGAGATATTCCGCGGCATCGACTTCCCGCAGGTGCCAGTGCTGCGGTAGCCCAGACGGTTTTTGGTCAAAAACTGCGCGCGATTCCTTCGATGGAATCGCGCGCAATCCCTTTGTCCCGTATCGACCAACTGCTCGGAAACTCCGGTCCTGATGAAGCGAATCCCGCTCCTCGTATGCCGAGAGGCGGGATTCACGACGGGTTGATTATTACACCAGAGCCTCCCCTGGTTACTCCAGTGAGCCAGCTATCGAACGTCGATCTCGAACGCCGAGAAGGGACCCGGGTTCAAAATCATCCCGACATTGGCCACGTTGTCAACCGTGACCTGCACCACATCCGTTGTGCCGGCGGAAACATAGGCGAAGTGCAGGTGTGTGTCGGTGTTGGGCGCGGTGACGTCGTTATCACAAAACACCCGCTGCGCTTCGACCCCGTTTACATAGATATGAGTCCAGCACTGGTTCCCGCTCGGCGAAAAGATCAGCAAGTGTCCGTGGAGATTTACCATTTGCCCCACCGCCGCCGTAACCGTCGTCTGGAGTACGGTTGTTGTAGTCGCCTGGGGCAGAGCAGCACGGGGAAAGCTGTTAAAGAGAGTTGTGCTGCCGACAGGAATTGTACCGGCGGGGCCCTGTGGACCCGTATCGCCCTGAGATCCCTGCGGACCCGCCGGACCAACAGGCCCGGCCGGCCCAGCCGGTCCTGTCGTGCCCGCGGGGCCGGCAGGACCGGGGTTTAGCTGGATGTTATCAATTTCACTTTGCAGCGAGGCAACCCTGGCCTCCAGCGTCGCGACGCGGGAATCGAGACCGGGTAGCCCCGCCTGTTGAGCGGCGGTACCGCGCGGCAACGATACCGAGAACGCGCCGAACAGAAGCAGAAGCCCCATCGTTGCAAGCGCGCGAATCCTGAACTTCTCCATCACATGTCTCCCTTGTGTGCGATGCGCCCGGCAACCTGGGGTGCCATGACGCGGTTGTCGACAGGCCGAATACCGGAATCGTTTGTGCGTGAGACCGGCTCAACTCTTCCTAACGCAGAATCGACGCAATCGGGGCGCCCTCGACACCGAATACATCCGTCAGTCCTGCTCCGCGTGAACGTGACGCTGCCTCTCCTTCCACGTGGGCGAACCTCCGCGCACAGAGTCATGCGCATTACAGATTGGGAATGGTACACGGATGGTTTAGCCGGGAGCGTCGGCAAGCGCCACTGCGGTAGAGTACGGTTCGCCCGTCATGGAACTGTCATGGAACCGTCAACGAAACGTAGCGATATCGTACTATTTACTTCTTGAGGGGCGACACAGGCGTGGAAACGGAATCAGGGGAGTATTTGAGTGTGAGGATGGACAGCCCACTGGCTGTTGCGGACTGGCCGGTAACGAAAACGCCGCCCTGCCGGTTCACGCCGATGACAGTGGCGCTGTCCAGCAACTTGCCGGGACCATCGTATACGGCGCGCCAGATGAGGGATCCACTGGAACTGTACTTGAGAGTGACGTAGTCGTAGGAGGTGAGCACGTTATCAGCAAATCTCCTCGATCTGCTGAGAGTGCCGGCGACATAGAGGCTGTCACCAACAAACGCGACGGCCCGCGGGACGGTGGTGGGCTCGCCGGAACCGGTGTCGCGTGTAGTCCAACCGACCTCGCCGCTCCGCGTGTAGTCCGCGATAGCGAAGCCCGGCACATTCGGGCCCGCACGGGATTCCCCCACAACAGCGACGTCGCTGGAGCCGGCGCCGACTGCAGATGCCGTGTCATCGAGGTGTGCCGGACCGTCCCAAGTGCGGATCCACTTGATGTTGCCCTCGTCGTCCAGCCTCGCGATCAGCATGTCGGGAGCCGCGCCATTCTCGCTCCGCTTGCCATTATTTGAGGTTGCTGCGAGAAAGATATCGCCGTTCGCTGCAACGCCGAGATGCCCCTCGTGAGCAACGGCAATTGGCACTGTCGCGATGTCTCGACGCCACCAGAGCCGTCCGTCGATTCCGAAGCGTGCCAGGGAGTAGGTCACCTCGATGCCGAGGTATGCGCGGCGAGCCGTGCCGTACGCGATGGTGACCGCGCCACTACCGCCGATCATGTCGTAGATTGAGCAGATTACTGCGTCAGATGGCAGGTCCCTATGGATCCAAGCCTGATTCCCCGCGCCATCATACCGCAGGAGCACGGAGGCGAATCGAGCTGAGCCGTCTTCGTTCGAGCCCTCCCACGACCTGCCCGCGACGATACAGCCCCCGTCGCCGGTGGCCGCTACGCGCGTCGGCCAGTCCTCGCCGTCTCCCGGACCATTATATCGGCGCACTCCGACGCCGAAACCAACATCCGGCCAACTCCTGGACGGACTGCCGTCCTGCTCGTATTTGATCGTAGCAAAGTCGAGCCCGCAAAGCCGGGTCCTGCCGTTCCCTTTACCATTGTCCGATTCACCTGTGACGAAGGTCATTCCGTTCAGGTACGAAACGGAACGTGCGCGGTCGAGATCGTTGCCCGGCCCGTTGTAGCGCTGCTGCCATAACAGGCGGCCCGAAGAGTCGTACTGCAGGGTGACGAAGTCCACGTCGTGTTTGGCCGTCCGGACGAATCCGGCGATGATTGGTCCCTCGGCCAGCTGCTCCATTACAAGGTCGGTCGGCTCGCTGTCCCCGTCGCCAGGCAACGCGGGAATTCGCCGTTCCCAGAGATTGGCCGGGCCTTGCGTCGCGGCCGCGCCAGATCGGTTTCCGCCCGCGGGTCCTCCCATCCAATGATAAAGGGGTACAGCCAGCACCAGGACGAGGAACGCAACGGCGCCCAGTACAGCTCGCAGCGGAAGCGGTCGCGACCGTGACGGTCGATCCGGCAGCGAGTGGAGGGGGTCGAGCGTGGAGGGATGCTGCGGCCGCCGCGCAACCTGAACCATGCCGCTGTCCCGCAGCGACAGCATGAGGCTGCGCGTTGTGTCGGAGGGCTCCTCGCCCAGCTCCGCGCGCAGTATTCGCTCCAGGTCCTGATACTGGCGAAGGACCGCCGACGGCTTTCCCGCGGCCGCGTAGAGCCGCATGAGGTCGCAATATGCCTCTTCCAGCAGGGGATTGATGGCTATCGTGCGGTGCGCGCACTGGATGGCCTCGTCCGTCCGCCCCGACTGCTCATAGGCGTGGGTCAGCGACTGGAGCGCCCGGAGGTGCGATTCCGAGAGGCGATTGCGCTCCGCGATAATCGGCTCCAGATAGATGCCTGGCGCGAGGTCACCCGCATAGAGACCGACCGCTTTCTCGAGGAAGAGGGCCGATTCCAAGGAGGTCGAGGCATCGCGAGCGGCGAGTATCGCGGCTTCGAACGCATCCACGTCCGTGGCAATTCGGCCCCGCGACAGGCCCACATTGATCCTGTCGGCCTCAAGAACGTTTGCGCCATCCTCGAAAGCGGCCCCGAATTGCTGCCGGAGCGAATAGATGGCTTGGCGCAGCCGCTGGCGGCCCGTCTCCCGATCGTCGTCGGGCCAGAGCAGCGCCATCAACTCCTCGCGAGTCCGTTGTCGACCGGGGTCTATGCCCAGCAGCGCGAGCAGCGCGGCCGGCGAGGTTCCCGAAATGGCTGTCGGGCCGCCCTCGCGTCCACCGAGCGTAACCGTGCCCAAGAGTCGTAATTGCGCGCGTGGCTGTGACATAGCGCCTATTATCGCCGAGATATGCCCGCTTGTCAAACAGGTTCGCGGACGGAATCTGCTGGCCATGGGCTGCAATCGCCGTGCGGTATAATGTGCCAGATTGTCAGCAACCCCGTTCGCGCATGACGGAGCGCACCATGGCCGTAGCCACACTCAAGTACATTACAGAAGCCGAATACCTGGCTCTCGAAGAGTTGGCTGGGACCAGGCACGAGTACTACAACGGCCAGATCTTCGCGATGGCCGGCGGCACGCCTGAACACGCACAGTTATCGTCCAGCGTGGGCCGCGAGCTTGGCAATGCGTTGCGCGGCAAGACGTGCCGCGTGTTCTCATCCGACCTCCGAGTCCGCGTGGAGGCGACCGGCCTAAACACATATCCCGACGTTACGGTTGTTTGCGGTGATCTCATGCTTACAAAGGAGCGCCCCCAGGCGCTAACAAACCCGACCGTTCTTGTCGAGGTCCTCTCTGAAAGCACCGAAGCGTATGACCGAGGCGAAAAGTGGCGACACTACCAGACCATCGAATCGCTGACCGACTACCTCCTCGTCTGGCAGGACAGGCCGCTCGTCGAGCTCTACACGCGGCAGTCCGAGGCGACCTGGACCTACCGTCTTTTCGAGGGGTTGGAAGCCGAGTTTCCTCTGGAGCGAATAGGCGGGCGGATTTCACTTGCGGAACTCTACCGAGGATTGCAGTTCCCACCTTCACCGACACTCCACGCAGCCTCACTGGAGCCAGGAGACGAGAGCTAAATGGCCATCCTTGAACGCGAGCTGACGGGGCATCGCGAAAATATTGACGACATCGCCCAAAGGGTGTACTCGGGCGAGAGGCTGACGTGGGACGACGGGCGGCGGCTCTTCCACCATCATAATCTGCCAGAGCTCGCGATTCTGGCGGACCACGTGCGCCGGCGGCTCAACCCGGACGACGTCGTCACCTATGTCGTCGGCCGGAACGTGAACTACACCAACGTCTGCTGGGTGCGGTGCAAGTTCTGCGCGTTCTATCGCGTCCCTGGCCACGAAGAGGGCTACACGCTCTCGCGAAAGCAGATATTCGACAAGATTCAGCAGATGGTGGATCTCGGCGGAATCGAGATCCTGATGCAGGGCGGGCTCAACCCGAAGCTCAAGATCGAGTGGTATGAGGACCTGCTCAGCTCGATCAAGGACCGGTTTGGCGCGTACGGCGTCATCAATCACGCATTCTCGCCCGCCGAGCTCATCTACATCCAGAAAATCAGCAAGCTCTCCATGGAGGAGACGCTCACTCGCCTGAAAGCCGCCGGTCTCGACTCGATCCCGGGCGGCGGGGCCGAGATACTTACGGACCGCGTCCGCCAGTACATCGCGCCCTACAAGGACACCGCCGACGAGTGGCTCGACTGCATGCGCGTCGCGCACAAGGTCGGCCTCCGCTCCTCCTGCACGATGATGTACGGGTCTGTAGACACGTGGGAGGACCGCCTCGAACATCTCATAAGGACGCGCGACCTTCAGGACGAGACCGGCGGGTTCACGGCCTTCATCCCATGGTCGTTCCAGCCGGACGGCACGGAGCTGGAGGGCGAGCGCGCCTCCGCCTTCGACTATCTGCGCACGGTCGCCGTCGCCCGCGTCATGCTCGACAACATCCCGCACATGCAGGCGAGCTGGGTGACACAAGGCCCGAAGGTGGCGCAGGTCGCGCTCGGCTATGGGCTGGACGATTTCGGCAGCACGATGATGGAAGAGAACGTGGTGAGCGCCGCCAACTGTGCGTTCACAATGCCGATCGAGGAGATGGAGCGCCTCATCCGCGAGGCCGGCTATACGCCCATTCGCCGCACCACGCAGTACCGGCGCCTCCCTCTCGGCGTTCCAGATGGCAGTCCGCTTCTGCGGGATCCAGGGGGTGAAGCGCACCGCTGAAGGGCTGTGTCGACAACTTCAGGAGTCTTATCGACGTTAGATTCGATCGCGGCGTAAGCCTGATTGCTTGCAGAAATCACCATGGCGATGTCCGTAGTGATCACCGTGGTCAGTACAGCGACTTCGCGTATTTGGTTTGATTGGCGTTTGGTGCTGGCGCACGGCACACACTATTCCGCGGATGGTCGAATGGACGTCCGGCCGCGCCTTCGAGCAGCCTGGCCCGGCCGAGCGGCAGCGCGACCCACAAATGGCATATATCCGGGCCAGCTCCCAGCTCCGCCTCCGCGGCTCCCTTGTCCACACTGCCAATGAACGAGGAGCCCACCAGAGCGAGCGATTCATCCATGTCCATCGGAAGGATCATGCGGTCCTCTCGGGTCGGCGACTCAATGATGATTTGCTCGCCCCCCGGTGTCGTGGGCTCCAGAGACCGGTACCGCGGCAGACCCGTTCCCGCAGGGATCAGCCGGCCGATGATCTCGTTCTCCTTCAGCCGCACGAACGAAGAAGCGGACGAGATTCAAAGGGCCGCTTGCGTATCCTTGTTGAATGTCCGGCGCAGAATCGGCGAGGCAATGGACAGCTCGACGTTGTTAAGGTCAGCGCCTGGTTCCAATCAGGTGTTGCTTGTCAAACCTGCAACGGGCGTTGCCAGGACACGAAGGAGTTGTTGCGACCCTCCGACAACTCGCGCGTACCATAACGGCAGATGGCGACAAATCGGGGCGCGACATCGCCCTACCTCTCGATGCGAATCGCTTTGGCCTCAGCCGGCCCTCGTGGTTTCGTGTTGGTCGTGAATCTCGGTGCTCCAGGCGCTACCGCCGCTTTCCGCGCTAACATGATCACCTCGACAGGTCATGAGGCAGGCTCGATCACGTTCAAGCTCACCGACCCGAGCGTGTAAACGGCCCATAAATCCTTGACCAGCTCGCCGATGTTCGCGGAACGGGCGGGCGAGTCGGTGCGTCGTTTTCAGCGGCTGTTGGCAAGTCGAGCGGCGGCTCGACGGGTGGGTGAGTTGGTGGTCGCCTGAAGCAGTCACGATATGATCGACCGCAGCGAGCGAGAATCAGAGCAAGACGGACAAGCCTTCGGTCGGCCGTGACCGAAGGCTTGATTCTGTTACGGCTATGCGGCGCGGCGGTCTTCCGGTTTGACGGGAGTGCCGTCGGGGCGCTCGACCACGTACTCTTCGCGCGTGACCGGGACCTCGACCGTCTGGACGTCGTGGACGACGCGCTTGCGGACGCGGTATTCGCCCGTATTGACGACGGGCTGCGGCGGCGTTGCCGCGGTCGCTGCTCCGGTTGCTGGCGCCGCACCCAGGGGAGCGGCTGCGACAGGAGCGGCAGTCGCGCCTACGCCGTAGAGAGAAGCGCCGGTGTCGCCGCCAAAGCGCTCCAGCACGGCGACGGCGTCAGCCGCTCGGCCCGGAGCGGTGACGGTTACGAGGACGCCTCCTGAGCGGAGGCCGCTCTCAAAATGACGGGCTTCGTGCTCGGGAATCCCCATGCCGATGAGTGCGCCGAGAATCCCGCCGGCTGCAGCTCCGATGCCAGCCCCGGCAACCGCGGTCCCTCCGATGATTCCGAATGTGGATGCCAGTACGCCGCCGGCGACTACCGGGCCGATGCCCGGAATCGCCAGTGCGCCAGTCGCGACGAGATAGCCAGCGAGAGCGCCCAGCAGTCCGCCGCCTACCAGCCCTGTCGCCGCGCCCTCGGCAGCATGCGTGCCCGTCTTCTCCACCATCTCACCCTGCGCAGTGCGGTCCCGCAGAGCGATGCCTATCTGCTCCCGCGTGAATCCGGCGTCACGGAGCCCCTCGATGGCGCGCTCGGCGTCGGCGCGGTTTGCGAACAGCGCCGCGACCGTCGTTCGGTTCGCCAGATCGCGCGCGCCCGCCACGCCCGCAGTAGCGGCGCCATAGGATGTGTCCATGCCCGACCTCCTCTTGCAGCACTTGTTGATTCGTGTACAGTAAGGACGCGCACGCCGGGCAGGAGTTCCCGGACGGCCACCATTGCTGTCATAATGGACGCATGTGGCAGAAGCTGCTCATCGTTGGCCTTGGCGGATTCATCGGCGCGAACGCGCGGTATCTGACGTCGGAATGGGCGTACAACCGCTGGGGTCCCGGATTCCCGTGGGGCACGCTTCTCGTCAACGTCATTGGCGCATTCGTTCTCGGCCTCTTCGCGACTTTGTCGCTCAGCCTGAGCTGGCGGCCGGAGTGGCGGCTCTTCATCGCAATCGGCTTCGTGGGGGCGTTCACGACCTTCTCGACATTCGAATACGAATCGATTCAGCTCATCGCGGAGGGCGGCCGCTATCGCGAGGCGGCGATCAACCTGTTCGGCAGCGTGGTCGTGGGTTTCGGCGCGGCGTGGGCTGGCATCGTGCTCGCCCGTCTCCTGCTGCGCGGAAAGGTGTAGGGCCGGCGATGAAGATTCAGGGGCCCGGCAAGAAGATTCGCATCTACATCGGTGAGGCGGACCGGTGGCGCGGGCAGGCGCTTTTCAACGCCATCGTTATGCGGGCGCGGCAGGAGGGGCTGGCGGGGGCGTCCGTCTTCCGCGGAATCGAGGGATTCGGCGCGCACAGTCGCATCCACACGACCTCGATCCTCCAGCTCTCTGAAGACCTGCCGATCCTGGTGGAGATTGTCGATACGGCCGAGCGGGTGGACGCCTTCCTGCCGCTCCTGGATGAGATGGTGACGGAGGGACTAATCACCGTCGAGCCTTGTGAAATCGTCAAGTACTCGCCCGGCGCGCCAAAGGGCGGCGCATGACTGTCTCGTACCACAACCACACGCGCTGGAGCGACGGGTCGTGTACGGTCGCCGAGCAGATCACCGCGGCGAAAGAGCTCGGGCTGGACGAGGTCGGGATATCCGATCACTACGTTCTGTCACCCTCCGGGCAGCCAGTGTCGTGGTCCATGCCGTTGGACCGGCTGGGCGAGTACACCGCGGAGGTGCGGGAGGCCGCTGCATCGGCGCACGGCATCGCGGTGCGGCTCGGCGTCGAGGCGGACTTCTTCCCGGAGACGGTGGAAACACTGCGCGCGACGCTTGCTCTCCATCCATTCGACTACGTCATCGGCTCGGTCCACTATGTGGACGGCTTTCCTATTGACGGGCACGCCCGCGACTGGGACGCGCTCACACCGGAACAGGTGGAGGAGACGTGGGCGCTCTACTGGATGCGAATCCGGCAGATGGCGGAGAGCCGCGCCTTCGATTTCGCGGCCCACCTCGACCTGCCGAAGAAGTTTGGATTCCGCCCTTCGCGTGACCTCTCAACGGAGTGGAATGCGGCGCTCGATGCCATCGCTGCGGCGGACATGGCCATCGAGATCAACACGGCCGGCTGGTCGCTCCCTGCGCAAGAGGCATATCCGTCACTGGAGCTGCTTCGCGCTTCCAGGCATCGGAACATTCCTCTGCTTATCAACGCCGACGCGCACACGCCAAAAGTGTTGACGCGCGATTTCAAGCCAGCGCGCGCGCTCGCCAGAGAGGCCGGCTATACCGAGCTGGTCCGCTACGAACGGCGGCAGCGTTTCCCCATTCCTCTTTAGCCGCTCTGCCGACCGCGGAAGGAAACACGATTGGCTTTCCGACATGTTGCCGCTCTCGCGGTCGTCGCATTGTGCACGTGCGGCCACGCGGGCGCGCAGGCGACCATCCCGACCCCGACTCTATCGAAGCTCGCTGCCGCCGCGAACAGCCGGGATGCGGCCGCGCTGAGGCGGATGACCGCGGCAGGCGTGGAGAACGATTATGGCTGGGCGGCCGCGCCGCCCGGCATGCTGACCACGAGGCGGACTTGGCAGGTGACGGCGCTGACCCTGCCCGGCGTCCCCGCGGGCGAGAGCGCGACGCTTATCGCCTTCAGCCACTACCAGCAGGCCGAATCGACGGGCGACCATCTGTTCCGGGCCGCCTCCACCGCCGACGGATTGGGTCTCGGCCCGGAGATATCCGAGAACGATCTGCTGGGGACGCGCGTGCGGAGGCACCGTTTCACGATTCGATTCGACGTCCCGAACCGCCGCGTCGCGCTCACGGACCATGTCACCATCGAGCGCCAGTCGAGTGACTTCCCCTCGATTCTCCTGCGAATCAACACGATCTACACGGTCTCTTCCGTGAAGCGAAACGGCGCGCCTCTTCCCTTCCGGCAGGCAGGTGGATTCCTCGCGATTCAGCCGCCGGGTGGCGCGGAGAAGCGCGTCGAGCTCGATCTTGCTTACGGCGCGATGGCGGATTTCTCGAACGAGGACTTCATCCGGCCGGACCACGCGGCGCTCACCGGCTATTGGTATGTCCATACCGGCCGCATGCCTGCGTCGTCCGAGGCGCAGGTGACGGTCCCGCGGGGCTGGACCGCCATCGCGCAGGGCGAGCCGACCGGCAAGACCGTCGCGGCGGCCTCCACCACGTTCGGCTGGTCGAATCGCCTGCCGGTCTGCTATCTCACCGTCGCGGCGGGACGATACACGGTGACGAGCCGCAAAGTTGGGAGCGTGCTGGTCTCGGCGTACCTGCTGAAGCCGAGCGCGCGGCGGGCCGATGAGGCCATCTACACCGCGGGGAGCGCTCTCTCGTGGTTCTCGCGCAACTTCAGCCCGTTCCCTTACACGCGCTATGCCGTCGTCGAGACCTCGGTCTTCCCGGCCGCGCTGGAGTGCTACTCGTTCACGCTCGTCGCCAGCTCGCTCGTTCCCATCGCCATCGTCCACGAAGCGTCACACACGTGGTGGGGCGGAGTGGTCCCGAACACCTACACGAAATCCCTCTGGAACGAATCGTTCGCCGAGTATTCGGACGGTCTCTACGGCCGGATGAACCACAAATCGGGCCTTCACGAGTTCAACACGAAGCTGATGAGTCAGAGCGGTTTCGTGACGAAGCACAGCCTTCTCGACGCCAGGGACGCGATGGACATGGAAGATTCCATGCTCGGCTACGGCAAGGGCAGCCTGGTGCTGGAGAACCTGGAGAAGATGCTCGGCACGCAGCGGATGCTCGCCTGCATGCGCAACTTCATCGGAACGCACGTGCGCGAGAAGCCCGGAGAGGACGCGGACTGGCCGGATGCCGTCGAGGCGTTCACGCAGGCCGCCGGATCCGAGTGGAAGGACTACTTCGGGCCGTGGCTGAGCTCCACCAACCTCCCCGCGCTCCGGCTGGCGGACGTCACCTCGCGAAAGGAGGGGGCCGGGTACGTGGTGGAGGGGAAGATCGAGCAGCAGGAGCCGGCCCGCTGGCTTCAGGTACCGCTCGTGGTCAGGGCCGGCGGCGCGTCGACGACCAGCAAAGTGAATGTGAAGGCCGCGTCGCAGCCGTTCCGAATAGAGGTTGCCGCCAAGCCGGTCTCCCTCTCGCTCGACCCGCAACGCGAGGCGCTTCGGGCGGGCGCCAGAGTCGTCGCGTCGCCGGACCTGCTGTCGTACCAGACGCTCAGCGGCAAGCTGTTGGCACTTTATGCGACCGGCGGCGATGCAGCGGAGACCGAGGCTGCAAAGCGCGCGGCGGAACAACAGGCGAAGGAGCTTTTTCCGTTTGCGACGGTCGCTGTAAAGGCCGACATAGACGCCACCGAGGCCGAGATGGCGGACGCCAATCTTCTCCTCATCGGCCGGACCGAGAGCCTGCGAATCCCAGCGAGGCTTCGGGCTGCTCTGCGCCTCCAGGTCTCGGACGGCAAGATTCGCTGGTCCGGTCGCGAGTGGAGCGGGCCGGACCTCTGGGGACTGGAGCTGCTCGCGAATCCACTCGTTCCGCGGTTCCTCGTCGGGCACGCGGCTGCCGCCAGCCCCTCTGCCCTCGGCAATCTCCGCTACCAAGCCGATCTGGACGCGCAGAAGGGCGTCTTCGTCGTGCGGGGGAAGGGCAAACCGGTGGATTCGTTCAAGGTCGAAGCGGAGAGCGGGGAAACCGTCGTATTCAGCCCATAGCCGGGCGCTGTTGAACAATTGCGCGCGACGGGATGTATGAATCGGCGTAAACCGAATTCGGAGTCTGCGAGATGGACCTCGGGCGGATGCTCGTGATATTCGGCGGCGTAATGATCGCGGCGGGGCTCGTCGTGATGGCGATGTCGCGCCTCGGATTCGGCCGCCTTCCCGGCGACATCTCGGTTCAGCGTGGGAACTTCACGTTCAGCTTCCCCATCGTCACATCCATCGTGCTGAGCCTCGTCCTTACGATCATTCTGAATCTGGCGCTGCGGCGCAGATAGATTCGCGCCCAACTAGGAATGCGGCCCGGATCGGAGCGATCCGGGCCGACTTCGTTCTACTTACCGCCTACCTTGCGGTTGAAGCGGGATTTGCCCCCGGCGGGTCCGCCGCCGTGCATTCGCTGTCCCAGCGGGAGGGTCGTGCCTCCGCCCGCGAAGGGATGGGCGGTAGCGCCCTTCTTCCCCTGCGCGCGGCGCTCCGCCCGGTTCAGCGGGCGCAGTTCCTCCGAAGTCTCGGTCGCTCCGGTCGAATCACCCGACGGTTCCGCCTTCTCAGCCCTCTCTTCCGTACTCATCTGCTCCTCCTTTTCCGCTCTGACAGGGCAGCTGAAGCGCCGCCCATTACCACTTCGCCTTGTGGACTACGCGTTCCGGAAGCGGGTACTTCTCCAGATACTGTTCGTACGTCCCGAGGAAGTCGACAATTCCCTCCTCGGAGACGGAGACCACGCGCGTCGCCACGTCGGAGATGAGGTCCCGGTCGTGGGACACGAGGAAGACCGTCCCCTGGAATGTTGAAAGGCCCTCGCCGAGTGCGTTGACTGATTCGAGGTCGAGGTGGTTGGTCGGCTCGTCGAAGACCAGCACCGGGTCCTTGCGCAGCATCAGCTTCGCCAGCAGGATTCGCGCCCGCTCGCCGCCGCTCAGGCCTGCCGTCGGCTTCAGCGCGTCGTCGCCGCTGAAGAGCATTCGCCCCAGCACGCTGCGCACCTCCTGTGGGTCGTCCGTCGTGTTGAACTGTGAAATCCAGTCCAGCGCGGTCATGCCGGGCGTGATTTCGTCGCCGGCGTCCTGCGGGTAATATCCCCAGCTCATTCCGTGGCCCCACGAGACCGTGCCGGAATCGACGGGCAGCTCGCCGATGAGGCAGCGGATCAGGGTCGTCTTGCCCGCGCCGTTACCGCCGATGATGGCGACCTTGTCCCCGCGCTGGATCTCCAGATTCACGCTCTTCAGGACGTGGAGGTCTCCAAAGGACTTGTTCAGCCCCTTGACCGTGACTACCTCCCTGCCGGACGCCTTTGTCTGCTCGAACCGGATGAACGGTCGCTGGATGTTCGAGCGCTTCAGCTCGGTCGGGGCGAGACGCGCCATCTCCTTGCGCCGCGACTGCACCTGGCTGGCGCGCTGGCCGGACGCGAACTTCGACACGAACTCCTGAAGCTGGGCGATCTTCTTCGCCTTGTCGCGATTCTCGGCCTCGACGCTGGACCGGGATTGTATCTTCTGCTCGATCATGTCGTCGTAGGCGCCGGGATAGACGATGATCGTGTCGTAGTCGATGTCCGCAATGTGGGTGCAGACCGCGTTCAGGAAGTGGCGGTCGTGCGAGATCACGATCATCGTGCCCTTGTACTCCTGGAGGAACCCTTCCAGCCAGTGGATCGATTCGAGGTCCATGTGGTTGGTCGGTTCGTCCAGCAGAAGCGCGTCCGGCTCGCCAAAGACGGCCTGCGCCAGCAGCACGCGGAACTTCATGTCGGTCGGCAGGGTCTTCATGAGGTCGGTGTGGCGCTCTTCCGGCAGGCCGATTCCCCGGAGGATGTCGGCCGCCTCGATCTCGGCCATGTAGCCGTTCTCGTCGGCGATGACGGTCTCCAGCTCGCCGAGCCGCTCCAGCACCTTCTCCGAGTAGTCGCCGAGCTCGCAGAGGTGATTCCGCTCCTTCAACGCCTCCCAGAGGATGGCGTTGCCCATGATGACGGTGTCGATGATGCGCTCTTCGTCGAAGGCGAACTGGTCCTGTTTCAGCACGCCCATGCGCCGCGGGCGGACGACCGTGCCGCGGTTCGACGGCTCGACCTCGCCCGTCAGGATTCGCATGAAGGTGGACTTGCCGGCGCCATTCGGCCCGGTAAGTCCGTAGCGGTTTCCCGGCGAGAACTTCACCGAGACGTTATCGAAGAGAGTCTTCGTCCCGAACGATTTCGAGAGCTCGTTTACAATGATCATTTGACTTGGCAGTGCCCTTTATTGAACCGTGGAGATACGGCGACGTTCAAAGGCTTTTGAACCGCGAATACACACAAATGAGCACGAATAACGTCAAAGTCAACGGCAGCCATTATGAACAGAATGAACATTATGGGGAAGGGTCTTTGCCGTTATTCTGTTCATAATGTTCATCCCCGCTGGTTCCGCTTTTGGCGCTATTCGTGTGGATTCGTGTTCATTCGTGGTTTCGCCGTTTCGTGCGGTTCGACAAAAAAGAAGACGCGCCGATTGCGCGCCGTTGATGTCCTATTATACCAGTTTCGAGAGCGGCGAAGTGTTCAGGAGGGATCTCAGCGTTCTGCCGGGCGCCCGGGTAAGCCTGGGTCGCGGTCAGGCGAGAAGCAGGAGATTGAGACCGGGGAAGCGGTTGAAGTCCGAATCGAAGGTGACGAGGCGCATGCCGGATGAGTATGTAAAGGCGGCAAGATAAGCGTCGGTCCAGAGGCGCGGAGTGACCAGTCCCCGATCTATCCACTGGCCGAGCACAACTTCGCACCCGGGGTCCTCCATCACGAATGTGACCTCTGGGAGTGACAGGATGGCCTGATACGCGGCCCATGCTTCGCGGACTGTGAGGGGCTTCCCCCTCATGGGCGCCGTGTTGATCGACAGCCGGACCAGGCCGAGCGCCGTTACGCGGCAGAAAGCTATCTGCTCGGCGGCTTCATCCGACCAGTAGCGAATGGCGCGTTCGTGGTCAGGATGATCCTCCACTCCGTGAGCAAGCCATACGTTAATGTCTGGCAGGTCAGTCAAGGCGGAACTTCATCCGCTCAAGGTCCTCTTGCAGCAATATCTCCTCGATTTCAGTGTTCGTAAGCCTCGGAAGGGGCTCGCCGGTGCGCCTTTGGAATATGGGAAACTCGCTTCGTCGGCGGGGCTGCGTGGGCGCGACATTCTCGGCCGGGCTTCCATGTAGTCCGGCGGCCACAAAGGTCGTGATGAGGTCCTTCAGCTTGACGCCTTCTCTCGCGGCGCGAATCTTGACTTCGCGGAAGAGATCGTCAGGCAATTCGATCGTGGTTCTCATAAACGCATTTTCGCACAAATGTGCGGAGGTGTCAAAGCGATTCGATTGAATTGCTACTCCGCCGGCTTATTGTCCAGCATCCGCAGGTAGAGGTTCACCTGGCCGAGGTGGTAGGCGGTGTGGCGGGCCATCTGGAGGGCGAACCACTCGGCGTCGAGCGGGCCTTGAATTAGCTGCTCGTCGCAGTTCGGGCACCAGTCGTCGCAGCGCGATTCACGCAGATTCTCTGCCGTGACACCGGCCAGCGTGTCACGGGAAGTGGCGAGCGAATTGTCCAGGCGACCCAGGAGGTCCTGTCGAGAAATAGAGGGTTCGGGTCTCCACGGCGGCCGCTGATCCGTCGGCCCGATCATCGTAGCGTAGACCAGGTTGCCGCGTGCGATGTGCTGGACGATGACGGAGATCGGGTTGGTATCTCCGCCCGGCGACCATCCCAGCTTGTCGTCCGGCACGCTATCGAGAGAGATTCGCAGCGCCTCGTAGTTCTCTTCGAGCTGGCGGAGAGCGGGGATGAGCTCCGGAATCATGCTATCTCCCTTTCGATTCGGGCGTGATCTCGCGAATCTCGATCTTGCGGAAGTCGATGGGGTCGTAGTGGCACTGAAGCCCGACCAGTCCAGACCGGGGGCGCTTCGAGAGCGGGAGCGGGCCTTTGCCCTTTTCGTCGTGCTGGTCGAGGTTCTCGTGAATCACCTCAACATCGTTGAGCCAGACCTGAATGTCCGGCCCTTCGCACCGGATTCGCATCTTGTTCCACTCTCCGGCCGGCTTCTCGGGGTGCGGTTTCGGGCCGACGAAGCTGTAGATGGCCCCGCAGAGCTCCTTCGGCTTCGTGCCTTTGTTCTTCGGCGAGTTGTCGTCCAGAATCTGGATCTCCATGCCGTCGGTCGAGGGCCACATGCCGCGCGGGAATCGGATGCCGACGCCGCTGTTCGCCCCTTCGGACGCGCGGTATTCGAGCCGCAGCTCGAAATCGCCGTACTCCTTGTCCGTGGCCAGGTAGCACATTGCATGGCCCTTGCAGGACAGAACCTCACCTTCCGCCTTCCACGCCTCGGGCTTCGCGCCGCTCCCCTCGAAGTGCCAGCCCGTAAGATCCCTGCCATTGTACAGGCTGACCCATTTGCCCGGCGTCGCATTGGCGCCGGCCATCAGCAGCAGGGCTATTGTGGATAACATCGTTGTGGATATGTGACGCGGACGAATCATGCGCGAGGTCTCTCCTCATGAAGTGTGTGAATTGTCGAATGGCGCAGAATTTAGCGCGGCAAGGGAAAACTCCTGCCGGAAACCGACAGGAGCCTGTTGGAACTGTCACGGTGGCTATCCGCGCAGGCGGTAGTCGCCATGATTTGTTGAACCTACGTGCGTTCCGCCCGGAGGCACATGCGCTGTTGCGCTTATCTCCCGCAGCTTCTCGACGGCACGCTCGACCACGATGTCCGGCCTCGTCGCGCCGGGCGAGGCCGGTGGAGGCGTCGGTCCGCCCGGATTTGCGGCTGTCACCTCGATATCGGGCATCAGAGGATGGCCCTCCAGTCGCACGCCGTGCGCGGTGATGTAGTCGGTGACCGGATATTGGAGGCCGAACCCTTCGGGAAGCTGCTGGATGAGCGAGGTGAGCACAGCGCCCGCGGAGCGCGTGCCCACCAGGAGCGCTTCCGCATCCTCCTTCAGCGCCGCCGCCGTTATCTCGGACGCGCTCCCTGAGCCGCGGTTGATGAGGACGGCGATGCGGCCTGGGAACGGGTCGACCCGGCCCCTGCGCGTCTTCTGGGGGCTGTCCACCCATTTCGCGATCGCCACGACGTCCTTCGGATCGCCCTTCGTTGCGATGACGAAGCGCTCCGACATCGGCTTGGTCACGCTGGTGCCGATGGGAGAGCCCTCCGGCAGGAGCAGGCCGAGAAGATGGCGCATGTTCGCGACGAGGCCGCCGCCGTTGGACCGGAGATCGACGATCAGGTATTTCGCGCGGGCCGCTTCCTCCACCAGCTTTTCGACCGCCTCGCGGTTGTAGCCCACGTTGAAGGTCGGGATGCGGAGCACCGCAGCCTCTTCATCCACCCAGGTGAGCGTCTCCGGCCGGATCGTGGAGTAGCGCCGCCGCTCCAGCGCAATCTCCTTCACCTCGCCGCTCGGCTTCTTCACCTTGACCGCCAGCTTCGACCCTTCGTCGCCGTCGAGCACGTCCGTCGAGAGCGCCGGCTTGCCATCGACCTCGACGATTACGTCGCCGACCTCCAGACCGGACGACGCGGCGGGACCGGTGGGAAGGACGGCGAAGACCCGAAGCCCCTCGTCCTCCTTCCGCGCGATGACGCCGATTCCAACGGTGCTGGTGGAACGGCTTGACTGGAACTGGCGCGGGCTCCGCAGGCCGAGATGGCTGACCCCGAACTCGCGGAACGCCCGATTGACCTCGCGCGTAAACGACGGCACGTCGGTAGCTGCGTCGATGTCCTTGCGATGTTTTTCAAGGTACTCCGGCCATTTCGAGAAATCCGCGCCCGCCACGAAGGCGCGCCGCGTCACCGTTACCTCGAGCGCCTTCAGGACGTTGTTCTTCGCGTCCTGCGTGAGCGTCTGTGCAAGGAGGCCGCGCGCGGCGAACAGGAGAAGCACGAGGACGAGGCCAAGCGTTCGCGTGCGACGCATGAGTATCGGGTAGCGAATGCGCGAATCGGGTGTCATGGAAGCCCTCTGCGAGAATGCGACGGAATGAATGCTGCACCTATTTTAGACGCAGTTATCGCGATCCCGCAACATCCTGCAACATCCGCACCAGGCGGCGGCCGGAGGAATTGACCCGTCCCCGCCGAATTGGGAGTCAACGAACAGCGCGTGGCAATGGCAGCAAAGCCGCGCGAAAGAGGGATTCGATGGAGACACCCACGCTGGCCCGGCAGCTCGCCCGGTACGCACACGGCCTGCGCTATGAAGACCTGCCGGCCCAGACCATCCACGAGGTGAAGCGGAGGTTCATCGACACGCTGGGCTGCGCGATGGGCGCCATTTCGGGCGAGCCGGGCCGAATCGCACGAACGCTGGCGCAGACCGTCTCTTCCACGATTCCGGCAACTGTCATCGGAACCACGCGCGAATCGTCGCCGGAATGGGCGGCCTTCTCGAACGGCGTCCACTTCCGTTATCTCGACTATAACGATACTTACCTCTCGAAGGAGCCGGCCCACCCCTCCGACAACATCGCCGCGGTCCTGGCTGCCGGCGAGCCTGCCGGAGCGCACGGCCGCGACCTCATCCTCGCCACCGTGCTGGCTTACGAGATCCAGTGCCGACTCTGCGACGCCTGCTCGATTCGCGCGCGCGGCTGGGATCACGTCACGTACGGCTCCTTCTCCACCTCCCTCGCCGCAGGCAAGCTGCTGGGGCTCGGCGAGGGGCAGCTCGTGCACGCGCAGGGTCTCGCCGGCACGCCGAACAACGCGGTGCGCCAGACCCGCGTCGGCGAGCTCTCGATGTGGAAGGGCTGCGCCTTCGCCAACGCATCGCGCAACGGCGTGTTCGCGGCGCGTCTCGCGCGGGCAGGCTTGACCGGCCCGGCGCCCATCTTCGAAGGACAGATGGGCTTCCAGGCGGAGGTTAGCGGCGAGTTCGAGTTGGACGTCGATTCGTTCGGCGGCGGCCCGCGCGCGGAGGCGGAGCTGCCGTTTATGATAGACCGGACCTACATCAAGTTCTGGCCGGCCGAGTACCACTCGCAGTCGGCCATCGACGCCGCGCTCCAGCTCCGGCCGGAGATCGGTCCGGTTGCGGATATCGCCTCCATCACGATTCACTCGTTCGACGCAGCGGTGGACATCATCGGTGGCGAGCCGGAGAAGTGGCGGCCGAAGTCCCGCGAGACGGCCGACCACAGCCTGCCCTACTGCGTCGCCGTGGCTCTGGCGGACGGGCAGGTCTGGCTTGAGCAGTTCGACGAATCGCGTTTCACCGACGAGCGACTGCTTGATCTAGTCGCGAAGGTGGCCGTGCTGCGCGACTCGGACCTGAGCGCGCGCTACCCGGAGGGCATCCCGAATCGTGTTACCGTGCTCACCAAGTCCGGAGCCGAGCACGTCCGCGAGGTGACCTTCCCGCGCGGCCACGCCCGCAACCGGATGACCGACCAGGAGGTCGAGAAGAAGTTCCGCGCCCTCGCCGCGCCCGTCCTGCCCGAATCCCGCATCGTCGAAGCGCTCGACCGCCTCTGGAACCTCGACACCCAATCCCGAATTGGCGACGTCCTGAAGCTGTTTGCGGTAATCTGATACTCGACGGGCAAGCCGCGCGGATGTAAACCATACGATAGTTGAAGAGGGAAAATCGCCTTGGGATTGCTAGCAGACGTGCGTCTTATCGAACCCGTAGAAACGATCCATACAATGGAGATCGCCAGTGAGGCTCGCTTCGACGAGGCCCTTTCACTTGCCTTTGTGCACGAAGATGCCTGCCTGACAGCTGCATATCTCCTCGGATATGCGGTCGAAATGCGTCTGAAAGCGGCAGTTGGTCGTATAAGGGGTCTTGCTCCTGCGGATGACTTGTACGAGCACATCAGGCTCGCAATAATTCGCGCGCCAGACAGGCACGATTTGGCCACTTTGCTTGAACTGGCTCTGGCATCACGCCGTGTGCCCGTCTCGGCCTCGCTCGATACGGATTTCAGGCGTCATGTCGGCATCGTCGCCGAAAACTGGGATGTGCTGTTTCGCTACAAGGCGGCCAGAATCGGGTTGCCCGAGTTGGCGGATCTGTTCAATAGTGTCGTGTGGATCCGTCAATCTCACGAAAGTTTATGGAGATAAGCAATGCCTGTTAAGAAGCGGCGTCCGAATATTCGTTCTAATAGACCGGATCTGGTGAATCGGCTCGCGGCCGAGCTGGACCGGGACAGCCAGGACAAGATTGCCGGGGTTCCTGACATTTATGAAGACTATGTTCCACGATCTGACCGATTTTCGGTCACGGTTGTCTGGGACGCATGGCACGATGTCCTCCCGCAGCAGCGCGGAAAAACCATCATGGATGCTTACGAGCAATCGAACCGGCGAGAAGATGTGGTCAATATCAACGCAACGCTGGGCGTTACGCCGTCGGAGGCTGCCAAGCTCGGGCTATTGGTGTCGGAAACGTCGAAGTGAAGATACTCGTGCCCGTGAAGCGTGTGCCGGATCCCTATGGCAAGGTTCGCCTGGCGGGAGACGGGCGAATCGACGAGAGTGACATCAAGTGGGTGTTGAACCCGTTCGACGAGATCGCGCTGGAGGAAGCGGTCCGAATCCGGGAGGGCGGGGCGGACGTCGAGATCGTTGCAGTGGGGGTTGGCGGGCCGGAGTGGGAGGAGCAGATGCGGGGCGCGCTGGCCATGGGCGCCGACCGCGGGATTCTCGTGCTGGACGAGGGCCTGACCGATCCCACCGTCGTTTCGCACCTTCTGGCGGCGGTCTGCGAGCGCGAGAAGCCTGACCTCATCCTAATGGGCAAGCAGGCCATCGACGATGACTACAACCAGACCGGCCAGATGCTGGCGGCAAAGCTCGGCCTTCCGCAGGCCACGTTCGCCTCGAAGCTGGAGCTGTCCACAGACGGCGCACGCGCGACCGTGACCCGCGAGGTGGACGCTGGCCGCGAGACGCTCGAAGTGACCCTCCCCGCCGTCATCACAACGGACCTCCGGCTGAACGAGCCGCGCTACATCGCCCTGCCAGCCATCATTCGAGCCCGCTCGAAACCGCTGGAGAAGATCGAATCGAGGGATCTCGGCCCCCGGCCGGAAGCGCGAATCACGCTTCTGCGGATGGAAACCCCGCCTCCCCGCAAGGCCGGCCGCCGCGTCGGCAGCGTGGACGAACTGATCGGCGCCCTGAGAAACGAATCGAAGGTTATCTGACGGACTGGATATCATCCCGCATCCGACTCCGCGATTCTTGTCAGGCACCACGTCAACGTTTCGTGTGTGTTGAGCGTTTTTGCCCATTATGCTCACACGTGAAGAGTTTCAGGTTATCTACGATCGGGGTCCGGACGCGGTTTACGCCCACATTGTCGCCATGCAGGCGCGGATTGATGCCTTGACGGCGCGGGTTCTTGAACTGGAATCCCGCTTGAACAAAGACAGCCATAACAGCAGTAAACCTCCCTCCAGCGACGGGCTGGCCAGGAAGCCGCCCAAGCCCAGGAGCCTGCGCGAGCAGAAAGGCAGGCCTTTCGGCGGGCAGCCGGGGCATGCGGGTCGGACGCTGGAGCGCAGCGAGAACCCGGATCGGACTCTGGTTACGGGAACGGGCGTCTGCACGGTTTGCAGTCACTCTCTTCATGGCGCACGGATTGTCGGGCAGGAGAGCCGTCAGGTAGTGGACCTGCCTCCCCTGCGCCTGCAAGTGACCGAACATCAGGCGCTTGCGTGTATCTGCCCGCACTGCCACTCCCTCAGCCGGGGAGAGTTTGCAGCGGGCGTGACGCAGCCCGTACAGTATGGGCCGGGCGTTCTCGGGTTGTGTGTCTATTTGAACCAGTATCAACTCGTGCCGTTCGCCCGGACCGAGCAGTTGGTGACCGACCTGTTTGGCCGCTCGCCGTGTGAGGGCACGCTCGCCTCGACCCTGGCGCACTGCCACAAAGCGCTGGCTCCCGTGGATGCTGCCATCAAAGAGGCCATTGTTTCGGCGCCCGTCGGCCGTTTCGACGAAACCGGCATCCGAGTGAACAGGCGCCTCCACTGGCTGCACGTGGCGAGCACGCCCGACGTGGCGAGCACGCCCGACGTGGCGAGCACGCCCGACGTGGCGAGCACGCCCGACGTGGCGAGCACGCCCGACGTGGCGAGCACGCCCGCGTTGACGTGGTATGCCCGCCATCCGAAGCGGTGGCGCGAGGCTATCCGCGACCTGGATATTCTGCCTCGCTTTGGCGGAGTGAGCGTGCATGACGCCTACGTCTCCTACCAGAGCGAGGACTATCCGTGCTCGCACGCTCTGTGTAACGCGCACCTTCTGCGCGAGCTGACGGGCCTTTGGGAGACGAGCCGCCAGACCTG
>Ga0207667_10002693_pt1 | contig 21978 bp, 17 predicted proteins | sample KBSCornC52_FD_184301 | JGI IMG/M metagenome (GOLD analysis project Ga0207667, IMG submission 184301) | Corn rhizosphere microbial communities from Kellogg Biological Station, Michigan, USA - KBS Corn C5-2 (SPAdes) (version 2) | ecosystem: Host-associated > Plants > Roots > Rhizosphere > Soil ...
CCGCCTTCCCTCCCCATATTTTCTCTTTGTGTATTTGAAATAAGAAACCTGTATCATCACACTTAGATTTTCTACTAAAAAGACAAAACAAAAAATAGGAATCAATAATTCTTTTCTTACAATAATCGCAAGTGATGCGATAATTCCACCAAGCGCCAGGCTACCCGTGTCGCCCATGAAAACCTGCGCCGGGTAAGCATTATACCACAGGAAGCCAACACATGCTCCAACAAATGCCGCGATGAAAATTGCCAGTTCACTGAGGTTCGGGATGTACATTATATTCAGATATTCTGCAATTCGCACATCGCCGCTCACAAAAACAAAGACACCTAATCCCAGGCCAATAATCGCACTGACACCGGTTGCTAACCCGTCGAGGCCATCAGTTATATTTGCGCCATTTGAAACAGCTGTTACAATAAAAATCACAATGATGATGTACAAAATATATGTGTAATCTTCCCAGCTTGCAGGCAACAATTTTGCATAATTAAACTCATGGGTTTTTACAAAAGGAATTGTGGTGATCGGCGTTTTCACAGTAACAAAACGATGCACTTCTCCTGCTGAAATGATGGTATCTTCTCCCACCTTATGTTCGCCACGTTGTGGAACAAAAGTGGTCATTGGTTTTGATCCCATGATCTCCCTTTTTACTACCACAGCCGGATTAAAATAAAGCGTAGCGCCGATGATCACCCCGAGAATTACCTGTCCAAAAATTTTAAATTTTCCTGCCAGTCCATCTGCATTTGTTTTTTTATATGGAATTCCTTTTTCTTTTGAAATCCGTTTTGCTTTTATCTTCAAATAATCATCTACAAAGCCGATGATACCAAGCCACACCGTGCATAAAAGCATTAACCGGACATAAACTTTATTCAAATCGGCAAGCAATAAAGTGGGAATTAAGATAGCAAGCAGGATGATAATTCCACCCATCGTTGGAGTGCCGCTTTTCATTTTTTCGCCGGCCAGTCCCAGTTCCCGCACTGATTCGCCAATTTGTTTTTTCTTTAAAATACGAATCAGTTTTTTACCATAAATCATCGTGATGATAAGTGATAGCAATACAGCGATCAACACCCTGAAGGTGATAAAATGGACGAGCCCGCTTCCGGGAAATTTAATTCCATTTTTTGCAAACCATTCAAAAAGTTGATACAGCATTAAAACTCGTTTTATAATTATTCTATTCTATTTCTATTTCTTTTTTATTTCTCACTTCTCCATTAATTGAAACATTTCAGCCAATACTTCTTTATCGTCAAAATGTTTTTTTACTCCATTTATTTCCTGGTATTTCTCATGTCCTTTTCCGGCGATGAGAATGATATCTTCTTTGTCAGCCAGTGTTACCGCTGTTTTTATCGCTTCTTTCCGATCGGTGATCGAAATACATTTTCTCCTCGTTGTAACCGGCACGCCTGCTTCCATTTCTTTGATTATTTCATCAGCATCTTCATATCTCGGGTTATCGGAAGTGAAAATAATTTTGTCACTATACTCACATGCTACAGCAGCCATTTCGGGTCTTTTTGTTTTATCGCGATTCCCTCCGCATCCAACAACTGTTATAATTTTTTCCTGCCCATGCCGAAGATTTCTGATCGTAGCAAGAACATTTAGTAATGCATCAGGTGTGTGCGCATAATCCACAATTCCAACCACTTTTTCTTTGAGCGAAACCAAATATTCAAACCGGCCTTCAGCGCCGGTTGTATTGCTTAGTAGCTGCAACACTTTTTCTTTATTTTCTCCCAAACAAATGGCCGCTCCATAAACCGCCAACAAATTATACGCATTGAAAGTACCAATGAGCCTGAAGTGTACTTCCACATCATCAATCATTAATTCCAATCCAAGCAGGGAATCTTCAATGATTCTTCCTTTAAAATCCGCCAATGTTTTCAGGCTGTACAGGTATTTTTTCGCTTTCGTATTTTGCAGCATCACGCTTCCACGCTTATCATCTGCATTGCTTAATGCAAATGCAGTAGAAGGAAGCGAATCGAAAAATGATTTTTTTACCCGGATATATTCCTCAAACGTTTTGTGATAATCGAGATGGTCATGGGTAATATTGCTGAATATTCCACCGGCATATCGCAAATCATCAACCCGGTGCTGATGGATGGCATGTGAACTGACTTCCATGAATACATGCGAGCAGCGATCATTATACATTTTTGCCAAAAGTTGATTCAAACTAATGGCATCAGGTGTTGTATGTGTGGAAGGCAAAACTTCATTTTCAATTTGATTTTGCACGGTACTTATCAACCCGCATTTATATCCAAGTGAAGAAAATAGTTTGAATAATAAAGTAGCAATGGTTGTTTTTCCATTGGTGCCCGTTACCCCTACCAGCGTTATTTTTTCCGATACGCGACCATAAAAGTTATGTGCCATAATTGCGGCGGCTTTTGCACTATTATCAACAACTGTATAATGAATATCTTCATTAATAATTTCAGGTATTGTTTCACAAACGATCGCAACTGCGCCCTTTGTAATTGCGGACTGAATATATTCATGTCCATCAGAAACAGTTCCTCTTACAGCAATAAAACACGAGCCTGGCGTCACTTTGCGTGAATCAATTTGCAAATCATTTATTTCTATAGCAGTCGATCCTACTACAGAATGAATGTTTACTTTGTACAATATTTGTTGCAATGATGCCATCAATTCAATTGAATTTTTATCAGTTCACCTTTATTAAATGTTGTGTTCTGTGCAAGTGATTGATAAATCACTTTCCCTCTTCCTGATGTGGAAACTTTCAAGCCCATATTTTCTAATAAATAAACAGCGTCTTTCAAACCCATACCGGTAACATCCGGGATTGTTTTTGCTGATGTAGAAATATTATCAGCCATTAATTTTGCATTTCCGCCTTGTAAAATCGACGTGCGCCATGAACCTGAAGAAGCAGAGTCTGTTTCTCTATATTTAAACATGCTGAAGATATCATTCACATCTTTTTTCATTCCATAAAATTTATACAGGTCATTATCCTGCGGCACCGTTTCAGGATCAAAAGATTTTTTAGCAACGCGTGTTGCATATAATTTATCGGCTACTTCTTTGAAGACAGGCGCTGACACAGAAGCACCATAAACATGTTTCGATTCACTACTGTTCTGAATCACAATAGCGATACTGTATTCGGGATTTTTAACAGGGAAATATCCCATAAAGGCAGATTGATAAATTTTGGAACTTTTATTATATCCGCGATTGTCCATTGCCGTTACAGCCGTTCCGGTTTTTCCGGCAAATTCATATACATTACTTTTGAGTGCATGTGCGGTTCCATGCGGACTTTGAACGACAGCGAGCAAACAACCTCTTAACTTTCCAAGTATCTCATCGTCGCAGATTTTATCAACCAAAATCTGCGGCTTAAAAGTCTTGATGTCTTCACCATTTTCACTGATAGAATTTACAAGATATGGTTTCATCATAGTACCATTGTTCGCCACTGCATTGTAAACCATCAGGAGGTTTAAAGGCGTTTCCAATTCTTCATAACCATGTGCCATAAATGGAATGGTTGTTTTTCCCCAATGTTTGCTGGATGGCTTTTTAATGAACGGTTTAGCCGCTCCAACAATATCAACGCCGGAGGTAGTATCCAATCTTAAATCATGAAGATGTTGCCAAAATTTTGATGGCTGATTGTGATAATATTCATCAGCGAGTTTTGCAAATGCTACGTTTGAAGAAATCGCAAATGCTTCTTTTACCGTAATTTTTCCGGTTCCCAAATGGGAATCCGTAATCCTTAACCCATAAAAACTTTTTCGTCCGCCTTCACAGTCGACGATGGTTCCGGTATCTACATATTTATCTTTCAAAAGAGAAATCAAAGTGGCTAATTTAAAAACCGATCCTGGCTCCGTCCTCATTCCTAATCCATAATTATAATCTTCCCAATAACTTCCGTCAGGTCTTTTGCCGAGGTTTGCAACTGCTTTTATTTTACCTGTCTTTACCTCCATTACAATACAGCTTCCATGAATGGAACTGTTCTGTTCCATCATCTTTAGCAAGGCATTTTCTGCTACATCCTGAATATAAGTATCAATAGTTGTGACCACATCTTTACCATTTTCAGGCGCTATTTCGCCGCCATCCACCGGCACATATGCACCAGCCATGTATCGCATCAAACGTTGTCCGGTCTGGCCTTTCAACACGCTATCATAAGATCTTTCAAGCCCCACATTTTTGCTGGTATCGCCGCGAGAAAGACCAATGGTACGATTGGCAAGAAGCACATAAGGATTGATGCGGTTATCTCTTACATCTATTATAAATCCACTTTTATTGCGGCCTTCCCTTACCAATGGGAAATCCCTAAGCTCCTGGTAATCTGAAAAGGAAATTTTCTTTTTCAAAGCAAAATACCTGGCTCTTTTTTTATATTGTGTAAGCAACAACTTTTTATAAGAAGCCGCATTCGCATCTTTAAACAAATCCGCCAGGCAAATACTTAATGAATCCAGGTTTTTATAAAACCTTTTCCCGTCTTTGTCGCGAAGGCCATCAGCTCCAAAGTCAATATAAATGTCAAAGACAGGAATAGAAGTACTAAGCATGTTTCCATCTTCGCTATAAATGCTCCCGCGTTCAGCATCAATATCAAAGTATTTTAAATGTTGTTTGTTGGCCATGCTTTTCCAATAATCACCTTGTACTCTTTGGATATAAACGGCCCGACCAAGCACAACTACTCCCAGTATGATCATCAGGAGAAAGCTGAGATGCACGCGCCATAATATGTCTTTTTTTACATCCATTTATTTCCGGATCAAGGTTTAAGGTTCAAGGTTTTGTGTTTAAAATTTAGATTATTTATTTGTTTGCTGGCTCAACATTTAACATTCAGCTTTCATTTCTCTTCCAATGTGTCGACAATCCTCAAAGGCGGCACCACTAACGGTTTCAGTCCCAATGGCTCTACGGCTTTTGCCAGCTCGCTTTCCTTACTCCTGAAAATCACTTCCTGTTTTACAGTCTTAAACTCATATTCCATTTCTTTCAGATTTTTTTCAGTTGCATTTATTTGCCGCATTGTTTTATCCGCATAATGGCCGTTTGCGATATACACAATTGCGATAGCGGATATAAAAAAATAAAAAGGAATATTTTTTACAATCCACTTGTTGTACATCAACTTACGGCGGTGCTTTTTATGCTCACCTTTTAACTTTTTATCTTCCTGCATTTTATTTTCTTCTGCCATTTTTTTCTTTAGTAAAATATCAACTTTCAACCTTCGCCGTTTTTTCTGCTATCCTCAATTTTGAACTTCTTGACCTCGGATTTTGTTTCAGTTCTTCAGCAGATGGAACAATTGGCTTTTTCGTAATTACTTTTAATTGATTTTTGGGTTTATTTCCAAACAAATCCTGGTTCTGCTCGTCTTCGAAATTTCCATTTTTAAAAAAATTCTTTACAATTCTGTCTTCCAAAGAATGAAAAGTAATCACAGCGATTCTTCCGCCTTCCTCCAATACTTCTACACTTTGTAAAAGCATTTCTTTCAGCACATTTAATTCATCATTCACTTCTATTCGCAATGCCTGGAAAACCTGGGCAAAATATTTTTCCGGATTCCCTTTTACAATCGGATACACCGAATTCTTAAATTGATTAATGGTTTGTAGCGGTTGTGTTTTTCTAAATTCTACGATTGTTTTTGCCAAAGTTTTAGAGTTCGTAACCTCACCGTATTTTCCAAAAATCTTATGCAGCTTTTCTTCTGAAAAATTTTTCAGAACATCGGCTGCGGTCATCTTTTCACTTTGGTTCATGCGCATATCCAATGCTGCGTCAAAGCGTGTGGAAAAACCCCTTTGCGCTTCATTAAACTGGTGGCTTGATACACCGAGATCAGCAAGGATGCCATTTACTTTATTAATTTTATGGAAACGGAGAAAGCGCTGAAGGTGTCGGAAATTATGAGGCACAAAAATTACACGTTCATCATCAGGTACATTTTTTCCTGCATCTTCATCCTGATCAAAAACAATTAATTTTCCTGCGTCATTTAAATTTTCCAGAATCTTTTTGCTGTGACCTCCGCCGCCAAACGTACAATCAACATACGTTCCTGATGGAATTATTTTTAAGCCATCAATAACTTCTTTCAATAATACCGGCACATGGTATGCCTGTTGCATAATTATTGTTTTGATGTTTTATCACCCGCCATCACATCTTTTGCCAGGTCGCTGAATGCTTCCGGTGAAAAAGTTTCAAAGAACTGTTGATATTTAATTTTATCCCAGATTTCAAGTTTGTCTATCGCCGAAACCAGTACGATATCTTTTTCAAGGCCGGCATATTCCATTAAATTTTTAGGTAACAAAATGCGGCCGGCACTGTCAGGGCTAACCTGTGTCGCACCGTTCAAAAAATACCGTTTGAATTGCCTTACTTTTGGGTCAAAATCATTCAACTTGCTTAATTCGGTAAATAAAGGCTGCCAACTTTCCGGAGTGTACAAACTCAAACATTTTTCAAACCCACGATTTATGACAAAGGCTTCTCCCCCATTTTCCGGCAATTGTTTTTTAAACCCTGCCGGAAGAAGGAAGCGCCCCTTGGCGTCCAAAGTAGCTTCGTATTCTCCTAAAAAGCCTGTCATTGTTAAGTTTTTTCAATATTTACCACAAAATAACACATTTTCCCACTTTTTACACATTTTGTGGAAATATTTTTTTATCCACCAGTAGTTAAAATAAGCGTAAGTGTGAATTTCAGATCCGAAAAACATCCTTTTACAGGATAATAATGTGCGTAGGCGGTGGAAAAACGGTGGATAAATATTTTATTAATGGAACAATACGAGGTTGAAAGGTTGAGAACTTCGATCCGGTCCAGTTAAAAGAGTTTGGAGCAGTAAGTTGGGTCTCGCTAAAAAAAGATTACCATTAAACGGTGAAAATCATTTTACCCTGTAATAAAAAATCGCTATAATATTAGCCTTTGACGGTTAAATAAAATTTTTATTTCCGTATAATAATAACATGGCTTCCGGTTTCGGGACTACATTTCTGTTAAAACATTTTGGAGATTTATTTGCAATATGATTTAATTCACCATAATCTCATCGGCAAACACCCATGCAGGTTTTCCTTCACCTGGATGGCCTTTCGGGTAAAGACCTAAATTCTTTGCTGTCACCCGGATGTACCTGGCTTTTTGAGCAGGAAAATTCAGACTAAAATCTTGGATTACCCGGCTCTTTTCATCAGCTGAAATGGTATTTTTCACCGTACCCAAATTGGTGAAATTTATTCCATCATTCGAGATTTCGAAAGATACGGATTGCGGTAAAAATATCCAGTCACTATAATGCTGCAAACAGCCGATGGCAATATCTTGAATGGAAGTTTCTGTTCCCATATCAATTGTAGCAATCAAATCTTTTCCCTGTAACCCGTACCAATACTTATTCACAGCAACAGTTCCTCTTACTCCATCGGTCAAAGTGTTTGGCCCATCTGCCGGATAATATCTGCTAACCGGATTCGCATAAGTTACGTTTTTCCCAACCGCTTTATGCATCACGAATTTTTGTTCAACAGGTTTTACGCCCATTACTCTTCCGTTAATTACCGTAACGGTTTTCAAGGTAAGAGAAGAATGAATCTGAACCGGTCTTTCGTAAAGAATGCTGTTTGTATCCGGATCGCTTCCATCAAGAGAATAATAAATTTTAGCATCAGGAATTTCAGATGAAAGTGTCACCATTAATTTTCCGTTTTCAGAAGACGGTTTGATGGCAACAGCAAAATTTCCCGCGCAATAATGAAATCCTTTTTCTTCAAAAGCGATGAATTGGTTTTGCAAACGATGATAAAAATCCTTATAATTTTTTTCAGATTTCGGCGTCCATAAAACTTCTGAAAGCGCCAGCATTCTTGGCAATACCATATATTCCAGATGTTCCCGTGATGAAATAAATTCTGTCCAAACGTTCGCTTGTGCACCTAATACATATTTTGCCTGCGATGAATCCAATTCTTTCGGAACGGGATAATAATCATATACCATTTTCAATGTATTAAATCCGCCAATTGCAGGTGGTTCACCTGCCGGTCCTGCCTGGTAATGATCAAAATAAAGCGGTGTTCCCGGCGTCATTACCACATCATGATGCATCTTTGCCGCTTGTATGCCACCACTTTCGCCGCGCCAGCTCATTACCGTTGCTTCCGGCGCTAAACCACCTTCTAAAATTTCATCCCAGCCGATTAATTTTCTGTGATTTGCGATTAAAAACTTTTCGATTCTTTCAATAAAATAGCTCTGCAGCTGATCTTCACTTGTATCCCCCAACTTCTTCATCAATGCCTGGCATTTCGGATCATTTTTCCAGGAAGTCTTGTCTACTTCATCACCTCCAACATGAATGTATTTTGAAGGAAATAATTGCATCACTTCTTTTAAAACATTTTCTAAAAAAATAAAAACGCTGTCATTTGCCGGGCAATAATTTGATTCAAAATTTTTAGGATAAACGCCACCGGTGATGGTCGTTTGCGGTTGTTGTGTGCAGGACAAATATGGGTAAGCAGCAATGGCGGCTGCCGATTTCTATTTCCGGAACGATGGTAATATTTCTTTCTTTTGCGTAAGCAACAATATCACGAACCTGTTGTTGTGTATAGTATCCCCCATAAGGTGTTGGCTCACCTGGCTGTGTTGGCTGGCTTTCACTCCATGGGATTCCCCTTCTGTCTGCACGCCACGCACCAACTGATGTAAGCTTTGGATATTTTTTTATTTCCAAACGCCATCCCTGGTCGTCGGTTAAGTGCCAATGGAAGGTATTGAATTTATACTCGGATAAAAGATCAATGTATTCTTTGATCATGTCAGGAGAGAAAAAATGCCGGCAAACATCCAAATGCATTCCACGCCATTTGAATTGAGGATAATCTAAAATCTTCATACAACGTACTTCTAGTGCGGCATTGGTGCGGATTTGAGGCAGAGTTTGAAAAAGGGATTGCATCCCGTAAATAATCCCCGCTTTATCGTTTGCAATAATTTTTATGGAATTTGGTGTTACGTCCAACAAATAACCTTCATCGCCAATCTTATCTGTTTTTTTTATTTCAAGAAAAACCAATTTGGATTTTTTGAGATTATACGGTAAAGATTCTCCGGAAATATTTTTTACAAATGCATTGAAAAAATTAGCCGCCTGCAATAAATCATTTTCATTTTTATTAAAAATGATAGAAGTATTTTTATCAATGGTAAAATGTCCATCCTGAACCGAAAGGCTTACTGGTTGCGGTATGATGCTAACTTTTTGTTGTGCAATTCCGAAAAATGGAATGACTAAAATCCAGAGGAGGAGAAGCTTTTTGTTCATTAGTTATTGTTTATTGCATGATTTTATTATTAAACTATTCGGCAGAGCAACAAATAATTGATTTTCCTTCTTTGTAAAAAAATTAATGAAACAGCGCCTTGTCAGGGATCGGCTCTTTTTCTTTGCTTGCAAATGACCAGTAAACTTTCAATTCGTTTCCACCACCACTATCAAAATAAATCACTTTTATTTTATGAAATCCGCGCTTCAATGCCGCTTTGCCAAATGCTTCTACGGCACCATGTTCACCATCATTGTTTACTATTTCTTCATCATCAATAAACAATTTACTACCATCATCCGAAAGAGTTGAAAAAGTGTAAATGTCATCGTTGTTTATTTTGATGTAACCATTAAATTGTAGCGCATATTTTTCTTCACGTTGCTTTACTTTTTCTGAAATATCACTGGTAATTCCTTCTTTTATTACCGGAGAACTTTGAATCGATTCAAGGCTTATTTTTCCTTCAGGTTCATAATATTTCCATGAAATTCCAGGCTGAAGATTTTTTGCTTTTTCAGCTTTCATCCAATGATATACTTTTACTTCCTGGCTTGAAACATCGGAGGGCAAAGCATTTAATTCAACTGAAACCGCTTTAATAACAGATGTTTTATTTATGGAAAAAGGTTTGGAATATAAAGTTGAATTATTTGTTGGCTCGCTGCCATCATTTGTATAATAAATCCGGGAATCATCATTTCTGTGAAAAGAAATAACGGGACTCAAAGGATCTTTTTCATACGACATTTCCATCTTTGGCTTCGGTGCAAATTTTCCAAAATTTTCAATTTTTAAAACAAAAGCATAAGCCGCTTTTATTTTATTTGCATCATAATCAGGGAAAGTAACCAGCACATCATTTCCCTGTTGTTGCCATTGAAGATTTTCTTTTGTTGATAAAAAATTGATAATCGTTCCGGTAGGTAATTGCACATCTTTCAAGACCAGTTTTTTATCAGACGGATATTTTGGAAGTATTGCATACAATGAATTAGTGGTTGGATTATACGTGTAAAAAATTTCTTTTACTGCATAGCCTGAATCTGCATCAACAGTGATCTTCAGCACCGGATCTTCATTTTTTCCCGGCTTAAAACTTCTGTTTCCTTCGCTCCATTGAGAAGAATTTTTCCATCTTACGGTGTTGTAAATTGCTTCAGAATTCACGTCCATCCACTTTCCAATTTCCAACAATCTTTCCTGCATGATCGGTGGAATTTTTCCATGTGCATCGGGGCCGATATCCAACAAAAAATTTCCACCACGGCTCACTTTATCTATTAATTGCAAGACCAGTGATTGTGCTGAATTATAATCCCATGAATCTTCATTTCGATTGTATCCATAGCTCGCTCCCATCCCACGGCTTTCTTCCCAGGGATGATCTTCAAAATCCAGATCAGGCTGGTATTCCGGCGTATAAACACCGCCATGATGAAAGCGAACGCCGCTGCCCCAACGATCATAAGTCACCACTGAATTTTTTACGGGGCTTTGGTTATATAGCCATGCAAGAAACTCCCGCGATTTCCAGGTAGATGCAGGTGCATCCCAGTCACCATCTGTCCAAAAAACATCGGGCTTATAAGTATTAATCAAATCTTTCATTTGGGGCCACATATGTTCTGAAACATATTTTGTCTTATCGGTTAACCATAAAGGATTGTACCATTCATACAACGAATAATACATCCCCGGATGCACAGACGTTTTGCGTATCGCTTTAAATAATTCTCCAAGCAAATCCTTGTGAGGCCCTGCTGTTACTGCGTTCCATGGAAATCCCCAATCGCGGTCGGCTTCTTTACTTGGCCAAAGGCAAAAGCCATCATGATGTTTTGAAGTAAGCACGACATATTTCGCCCCTGATTTTTCGATCAGTTTCGCCCATTCATTCGGATTAAATAATTCAGCATGAAAATCATTTACCAGGTCATTGTAAGTACGATCACCATAATTTTCTTTTTGATATTTGATGCGGGCCGGATCTCCGTTTCTTAGGCCGTTTTCATACCATTCTGCATAATCACCTTTTTTAGAATAACCTGGTACGGAATAAACGCCCCAATGAATGAAGATTCCAAACTTTGCATCTTTCCACCATTGCGGTACCGAACGGGTATCCAGAGATTCCCAGGTTGCCTTGTATTGGGCAATAATATTTTGAGAAAAGAAAAAGAAAATACCCGCAAAGAGAACTTTAATAATAATTGATTTTTTTATTTTCATCATTGAATTTTGGAAATTGGAAGTTACAAAAGAGTAAAGGAGTAAAGTTATTTGCTTTTTACCTGTTTATAATCGAAGATTAACATTGGATGCGTTATCAAAAAACTTTGAATGCATGATATGATGCTAGAACCTGAAGCAATGCCGATTGAATATCCATTTGAAAACGGGAGGAAATAAAAGCACTTTTTTAAATAATACTTTCCTGTTTTATAAAAATTATAATGGCATATCAATTGTGTATTTGGAATAAAAAGAATTTTATGAGGAAAGATGTAAAAGGCCAGCCCAGTGGCAGCAATAAAAGCGAAGGGACAGGTTTATCTACCGATATGCAAAATCAGGATTTGAAAAAAGATGAAGAGATGACAGAAAAATATATAGCAAAGCCGGATAAAATAGCAGATGATGTACATGTAAGGCATCACAATCGCAATACCAGTAAAGAAAATTCCACAAATGCAGGCGGATACAAAGATTAATAACAACACGAATTAATAGACTTTTTCAAACTTTTAACCGTATCAATGAACGTATCTTTTCACGGCGCAGCGCGTACTGTTACCGGCTCAAAGCACTTGTTGTCTTTAAAAAACGGTGTGACCATTTTATTGGATTGTGGCATGTTCCAAGGGCTTGGCACTGACACAGATTCGCTAAACAGTGATTTTGGATTTGACGCAGCTTCCATCAATTTTGTTTTACTTTCTCATGCTCATATTGACCACTCAGGATTGCTCCCAAAACTGTTGAAAGAAGGTTTTGAGGGAAAAATTTATTGCACAAAAGCGACCGCTGAATTAGCAGAAATATTATTGCACGACAGCGCCGAAATTCAAACTTACGAAACAGAATATATCAATAAAAAAAGAGCCGATCACAACCTTGAGCCCTATGAGCCTCTGTATTCTCATGAAGACGTAATGAATGCCGTAAAGCAATTTGAAATTGTTGATTATAACAAACCATTCAAACCTGCAAAACAGGTAAGTGTGACGTACATGAACAACGGCCATTTGATTGGCAGTGCTGCAATCAGTATTTCTGTAACAGAAGATGAAAAAGAAACGAATATTCTTTTTAGCGGCGATGTGGGCAGAACAAGAAGTCCTTTATTACAACCACCTTCCGAAACGCCTCAGGCAGATTACATCATCATAGAAAGCACTTATGGCGACAAGCATCATGACGTTTCTTTTAATTATATTGACAACATGCTTGAATGGATCAAAAGAACATGCATCAAAAAACAAGGCAAACTGATTATCGCTGCTTTTAGTGTCGGGCGCACGCAGGAGATCCTGTATATTTTAAATCAATTGGAATTAGAAAATAAATTGCCGGATCTAAATGTATATGTTGACAGCCCCCTGAGCCTTAAGGCAACGGAAGCGATAAAGAGATATCCGGAGCTTTTTAATGACCGGTTACAGGAAATTTTAAAAATAGATGATGATCCTTTTTTGTTTAAAGGATTGAAATATGTAGAGCAATCTGAAGACAGCAAACGGCTGAAAGAAAGCACCGATCCCTGCATCATTATTTCTGCGAGCGGAACTGCTGATGCCGGTCGCGTAAGGCATCATATTTCACAATGCCTCAATGATCATAAAAATACGATCCTGATGTCCGGTTATTGCAGCAGTCATTCTCTCGGTGGACAATTGTTGCAGGGTGCAAAGGAAGTGGAGCTGTTTAATGAAACAATTCCTGTAGCAGCAGAAGTCGATGCTCTCTCGGGCCTCAGTGCTCATGCTGATTCAGATGATCTTTTGCAATTTTTGAGCTGCCAGCATGCGGAAAAAGTAAAGGGAGTATTTTTAGTTCATGGCGAATATGATACACAGCAGGCTTTTAAATCCAGGTTGGAAATTAAGGGCTTCAAAAATATTTCAATTCCGGTTCAGGGAGAGAAAATTGAATTACAAAATGAGGAATTAGTATTAAATGCTTAATGATATTTTTATTTCTCTTTCCATATAAAACTTTTGCAATTCCATTTTTATTGGATCATAAAATCAATAATTACCTTTAAAGGAAAAATTGATTTTAAAAATGGATGAAGTAAAAAAACAAGGAAACGCCAGTGATCATTTAGCCAACGAACGTACATTTCTTGCCTGGATTCGAACCAGTATTGGTATCATGGCATTTGGTTTTGTGGTGGTTAAATTCTCGCTGTTTGTCAAACAGGTTTCCATGTTAGTTGGCAAGCCGGGAGTAGTACAACATCGCGGCTATTCAGTGATCGTAGGAATCATCCTCGTTGCCGCCGGTACACTCACTTGTGTATTATCCTACTTTAGATATAAGCAGACAGAAAAAGTATTGAAACAAGGGAGTTATAAAAATAACTCCTTCCTCATTGCTTTCACTACCGCTATTATTTTTCTCATTAGTATTATGTTGATTGGATATTTGATAGAAAGTACGTGATTCGTAATTGCCTTTTTACCTTTAAAAAGAAAACAGAAACTCTTATTATTTCTTGATTTACTGTAAGGCAAAAAGTTTTTTGAATTGGTAAAAAAGATAGGCCCCTGTAGAAACAGGGGCCGTTTACCAAAACTAACTGCTTATGAGAAAATTTGAATTTTAAAATTTAAGTACATTTATAGTTATTCAAACCATATGCCAAAAATCATCCACAGAGTTAAAAAAAACCTTACTTTTTTAAAAAAAGAAAATTAAAACATTTGGTTTGCTTGCGAATTATAAGCGTTTCCCAACTCTTAACACTTTGAAAAAATAAAAAAATGTTTTTATTGAAGATGCAGAAAATACAGGTTAATTTTTCTTGCGAGATCAGAAACTGTTTAATTCCTGCAACACTTTGGCCTCGCCCCAAAAACGTTCGCCACAAACGGCATTCATGTGTGCAATTATTTCTGCACAAATTTCCTCATTGATCTGCGTGTCATAAATTCTGATAAGCTGTTCTTTATCGAAGCTTAGTTGTTCGCATGTATTAATTTGATGAATCAATTTTACGTTTAAGTTCTTTTGTAAATTGTTAACATGAGCAAGAATTTCGTCTTTGCTGATGCGAAAAGCATAAGGCAAGTCTTCAAAAAAAATAACTTTTATTTTTTTATACAGCTGCATCACTGCTTCGCGACAGATCGCATGATCGACATGATTGCCAATCGCCAAGGGACAAAATAAAATTCCATCCACATGGTCTTCCAGGTACGTTTTTAATTCCTGCACCATTTCCCACTCCTTTTCTCCAAAAACATTTTCCTGGAAAATAAATCCGCTTCTTAATGGCGCATCTAACAGGTCCAGGTTCACAATAGTGATTGGAAAATCATAAGATTTATAAAATTGTTCATCTTCTTTTTTGCGCAGCAAACTGATTTCATTTTTATCCTTTGATACAAATCTGATCGCCCAGTCGGTTACAGTAAAGCAATTAATAATCGTTATTTCCATTCTACACTTTACACATTTGGAAATAGTAAGAGCAAGGCAATAAGCAGCATCATCAATGTGCGGGGATAAAATGTTTATTTTCATTTGCAGAATAATATTAAGCAAATTTTCTCAAAAATATTTCTGCATTAAAAATTACTTACGCATGATAGCTGGATAATTGCATCGGATTACTTACCTCCGTTTTCTTTGAAATAATATATGGCGGCACAACCAGGTAATGAATCGGATGTTTGATAAAACATTGAATCGCGTCATCCAACGTTTCAACCATCGTTTCATTTTTTCCATTAAAAGAGGTGTTTGCAATAATTCCAACGCCTGTTTTTTCTTTAAAATTTTTAATAAGATCGTAAATAAATTCGTTGTCCTTTTTGCTTACAGTTTGAATGCGCGCGCTGTGATCAATGTGTTCGATTGTCGGGAAATGATCTTTATACTTGTCTTTTAAGTACGCAGTGAACAACATGAACGGCGTTCTTTCTGTGAAATCAAAATATTCATTTACATCTTCTTCTAACACAAATGGCGCAATCGGCCGGAACCATTCCCTTCCTTTAATAAATGCGTTGATCCAGAATTTATTGACTCCATACCTGGTGTCTGCAACAATGCTGCGGTTGCCCAATGCACGCGGCCCAAACTCACTGTGGCTTTGAAAGACACATAATATCTTGCCATGCACCAAATGATTAGCGCATTCATCAATAAGACCATTTGGTTTTTCAATCCTTAAATCAGGATAATCTTTTAAAAGGCTTTTTACTTCATTAATATTTACACAGGGACCAAGATAATCACGCTGCCAGTTAAACTGGTTTTCCAAATGATAATACTCCATCGCCCCATAAATTGCACAACCAAGTGAGGTACCGCCATCGTGTGGAGCTGGGGGTATAAAAAGATGATATCCCGCGTCCAAAACTTTGCTGTTTGCGACGCAATTCAAAGCGCATCCACCGGCATAAACAATATTATCAGTTCCTGTTTTTTCACTTAGCCACGCCGCTATTTGTACCAAAGCCTTCTCAAAAACCTCCTGTCCTTTTGCTGCAAAATCCGCTTTTTCCTGGAAGGTTTTTTTCTCGTCTTTATAATCAAAATCAGTTGATTTAAATATTTTACGCCATTCGTCAGGTATCATTACTTCGCCATCATTTACGATTAGATCAGGGAGGTCAAATTTAGCAGGATCACCATACGCAGCTAGTCCCATCACTTTTCCTTCATTTCCTTCACCTTTAAAAAGACACTCTGTAAGCTTGTAATAAAAGTTTCCAAGGCCATCTGGCTTTTCAGGATTCCTGTCATGCAACTGCTTTTTGATACAGGTAACTTTTCCATTTTCGCAATAATAATACGAGGCAACTTCAAACAGATTTTGCTGTCCGTTTTTGCCAGGATAATCATATTTAATATGCTCTACAGGGCTTCCAACGGAATCGATAATCATCACTGCGCAGGTATCAAAACCAGAGGAAGGCCAGGCGCTGTATAAATGAGAAAGATGATGGGAAATTTCGATGATCCGCGCATTTTCTTTTAGTGGCAATTCATTATACAATTCCTGGTGATAATCATTTTTTTTCCGAATCTCATCATCGGCGCTCCAGCATTCTACAACCAGGTCGTAAGGCTGAGATACAACAGGAATATGATTTTTATACAAGGAGATATCGCCCAATCTTCCCCAATGGTGTTTGCGTTTTGTAAGTCTTTCTTTGTGAATTGACATCAGATGTTTTCCACCATCAAACACGGAAATAGCGGCATCCTGAGTACGGTTAATACCTAAGATTTGTGGTGAGTGCATAAGTTAACGTGAAAATTTATGCCTATCCAGGTTGCAAATTATATACCTGCAAAAATGTAATGGAAAAATAAAAATAAGTGTTGTAGTAAAGCAACACTTCCCTGCAAGTGTGTTTGCTCAACCACATTTTTACCCAGATTCATTGTGCCAATGCAGTGACAGTAAAGCAACAAATAATACGTTTTTTTATTTGGTTATTATGAATAATGGTCTACTATTTCACTTCCTTAAAAGTTATAAATTTTCTCTTTGCTCGATTCCAGAATCTGCATCAGTAACAATCCTTTTACTGTGCAAATAAGGCGTTTGAACATCACGTAAAAAAACTTTTCCACGTTCTTGTGAATATATTCCTTTATTTCTTCAAGACATTTTCAAATAATTTAAAGATCCGTTTATACTCGTCTGTCCAGCTGTTTGCATCTTCAAAATCATGATTTTCCATTGGATACGGAGCTAATTGCCAGTTGTTCTTTTGTAATTCGATAAGGCGTTGGGTCAATTTCACAATGTCCTGGAAGTGCACATTCTGATCCACCATTCCGTGACACATCAACAGGTGACCTTTTAATCCTGAAGCAAAGTAAATGGGAGAACTTCTTTTGTAAGCCAGGCTATCTTTATAAGGGTCATTCAGAATGTTGGAAGTGTATCCGTTATTATAATTTGCCCAATCGGTAACAGAACGCAAACCTGCACCTGCAGCGAAAACATCTGGCGTTGTAAACATCGCCATCAACGTAATAAAGCCGCCATAAGAACCACCATAAATGCCGATGTTTTTAGGACTTACTCCATAATTTTTTACCAGGTAATTTGCAGCATCGAGGTTATCTGTCAGATCTTTTCCACCCATGTGACGATAAATTCCTGTGCGCCAATCCCTGCCATAACCTGCACTTCCGCGATAGTCGACATCCATCACATAATATCCATGATCGGCGAGCAAATTATGAAACATAAATTCCCTGAAATAATAGCTCCACCAATTATCAATATTTTGTAAATAACCGGCTCCATGCACAAAAATTACTGCCGGTTTGTGTACATCAGGATTAGCAGGTTTATAAACTCTACCATAAACAGTAGCACCATCTCTGGCCGTAAAAGTAATGATTTCGGGAGCGCGCCATTGATAGGATTTAAATTGTTCACTCTCTGCTTTATTGGTTATTTTTTCCGCTTTTGTGCCAGCTTTATTTTCCTGAAGATAAAGTTCCCACGGCTTATTTGTAAAAGAATAAAGGATTGCAATTTCTTTTTCATCCGGAGAAATGGTTACTTCGTTTCCTCCGGCCATTGTTGTTATCCTTTCCGTTTCCCCATCACGTATCTCCAGCCGATAAAACTGATGTTGCCCGGGTTCAATCTGATTGGTAGAAACGAAAAAATACTTTTTATCATTGGACAGATGTGCATCCAGCACTTCATATTTCCCGGATGTGTATGCTTTCTTTTCACCGGTTTTTACATTTACAGAATAAAGATGCGAATAGCCGGTAACTTCTGATTGATACCAAAAATTATTTTCATCAATCCATCCCGTATTATAGATTCCGGGGCCGTCAATCCAGGCGCTATCATGTTGACGATCTAATAATTTTAATCTTTTCGTTGATGGATTCAAAAGCATCAACCATCTGTCTTTATGATCCTGTGCACGAATATCCAGAACCAAATTACTTCCCTCAGGCGACCATTTTGCAGAAGAAAAATTTACTTTTCTCAGTGCATCTTCTTTTCTTGCTTTTTCAAATTCTGTTGGATAATCTTTTAGATATTCCGGAATATCACGAATACCTTCAATGGAATCGGTTTTTATGTGAAACACTGAATCCGCCTGTATATCATAAATGTAAAATTCACTGCTTCCTTGTGGCTGCCCTACTTTTTCGCGGCCGGGAATATCTGTTGTGTAACCTGACTCGGTCACGTAATTTGGAACAATGGTAAAATGTCTCTTTGCTGAAGGTTTATACAAAGCATAACTGGCAAATTTTCCATCAGGGCTTATCGAAAGATTGCGCACGCTTTTATCATCAATATTTATTTTTCTCAAATTATTTTTTGCAGTGCTGCTGTCATAAATTTCTGCCAGATCTTTTTTTTCTTTTCGCTTCCGCAAAACCTGCATGTATTCTAACTGATCTTTTTTTAACCATTGATCCTCCGGAGAAAGCTTTTCCTCTTTTTTACTTTCATCGTCAGTGACAAAATCAGTAACCTGTCTTGTTGTACCGCTACTGATATCCCAGGCGAATAAATTCTCATTATGAATAAAAACAATTGCTTTTTCATTAAAAGAAAATTTCGGATTGGATTCTGTTTCCTGGGTTTGTGTAATGCGGATGGTTTTATTCGGTTTTATTTCTTTGTAAAAAATATCGCCATCCTTTTCATACACATAAGCGGTTCGGCTTGTATTATAACTGGTGCGATTTGCACTTATTACATTTTGCTTTTCTGCCACACTCGCTTTAACCGGAATTTTATTTTCCCTGGAAATATAATACAGCGAATCTGATGGTGCGTTTTCAGGATTCCAGTCAAAAAATAATTTGCTGCCATCAGCGTTCCAGAAAGGGTTTGAGGGCGAGGTGCCGATCCACTTTGGATCGCTCATTATTTTCTCTATCGTAAGAGAATCTAATTTAGGTTGGCAAAAAGCAACGCATGGAATAAACAGAAATAGAAATGCAGTGAGTTTGTACATAATTAATAAAAGCTTTTTGTAGAAATAGATTCGTTGATTGTCGGGAAATAAAATTTCGCCGTGAAGGTAAAACAGGATTTTTATTTTCAGCAGGTGATATGCAGCCGATCCAACAAAGCAACAAATAATGATTAATCTCATTTAGCAATGATTTATTCAAATAGCCTAAAAACAGAAAAGCCGGAGAATCAACTCCGGCTTTCAAATATTTCCTTTTTAGAAATTAAGCTACTTCAACTTCAGCGCCTGCTTCAGTCAATTTAGTTTTCAGTTCTTCTGCAGTACCTTTATCTACACCTTCTTTTACTGGTTTAGGTGCAGTATCTACCAATTCTTTCGCTTCTTTCAAACCTAAGCCTGTAATTTCTTTTACAAGTTTTACAATGCCCAGTTTATTAGCTCCTGGAGCTTTCAGAATCACATTGAATGATGTTTTTTCTTCTGGTGCTGCTGCTCCGCCACCTTCTGCTGGTGCTGCTACCGCTGCCGCTGCCGGTTCGATGCCATATTCTGTTTTTAAGAATTCAGCTAATTCCTGAACTTCTTTTACTGTTAAGCCTACTAAATTTTCAGCTAATGCTTTTACGTCTGCCATGATTTTTGATTTTAATTTTCCACCTTCTTTCCATTTTAGGTCCGGTGGATGGGTTTTTAAAAAAATTTTTATTTAATTAATTAGCTGATCTGCTGATTAGCTAACGAAATCCATTTTTATTCTGCAGCTTTTTCAGCATTGTCAGGGGCTGGTTTAGCAGTTTCTTCTGCCTTTGGAGCCTCTGCTGTTGCTTGCGGAGCAGCTTCAGCTTTTGCAGTTACTTCACCTTCAGGCCTGTTTTGTAAAGCCCCGATTACTCTTTGAATTGGCGACATCAGCAATCCGATCACTTCACCAATCAATTCATTTTTGGTTTTGATCTTTGTAAGATTAAGCAATTGATTGTCTCCAACGAAAATATCACCATTCAAAAATGCCGCTTTCAAAACGGGCTTATCGCCATTTTGTGACTTACGGAAACTGCTGATGATGACAGCCGGATCTTTTGGGCTTTCGCTAAACATCAAAGCGGTTACCTGGTGCAATGAATCATAAACACCGGCATATTTCTCATTATCGAGGCTTTCCAGCGCTTTTTTGATCAAAGTGTTTTTTGCCACTTTCATCTCTACCTGTTTGTCGAAACAATGACGGCGAAGATTGGTAACCTGCGCTACTGAAAGGCTTTCTGTATCTGTAATATAGAAATTAGAATACTGAGAAAATTTGCTTTTCAAAGCTTCTATTACTTCTTGTTTTTGTTCTTTGTTCATGCTGTTTAATTTGTTGCTTTTGAGTCAAAAGCAAATAAGTTATTTAGATCTGTACTGATTTTGTGTCAATCGCAATTCCGGGGCTCATACTGCTTGCCATGCTAACGCCTTTTAGATAAGTTCCTTTTGAAGTAGCCGGTTTTAATCTTACCAGCGCATTAATCAGTTCCTGGCTGTTTGCTTCAATTTTTTCAGGAGAGAAACTCACCCGGCCGATAGAAGCGTGTACAATTCCTACTTTATCCACTTTAAAAGCGATCTTACCGCCTTTTACATCATTCACAGCAGCAGCTACATCATTTGTAACAGTACCGGTTTTAGGATTCGGCATTAGGTTTCTTGGACCTAGTATTTTACCCAAACGGCCAATTTTAGGCATAACAGAAGGTGTGGCGATGATTACATCGACATCAGTCCAGCCACCTTCAATTTTGGAAATGTATTCATCAAGCCCAACAAAATCAGCGCCTGCATCTTTTGCCGCCTGCTCTTTATCAGGAGTGCAAAGCACCAGCACTTTTTTTGTTTTACCGGTTCCGTGAGGAAGCGAAACAGTACCGCGAACGGCCTGGTCAGCTTTTTTAGGATCTACTCCGAGACGGATGTGGAGATCTACAGAACTATCAAATTTGGTTGTATTTATTTCTTTTACCAGCGCGGAAGCTTCTTTCAATGAATAAGCTTTATTGGCGTCCACCTTTGCGTTGGCTTCTTTTCTTTTTTTTGTGATCATTTTTTCAAAAGTTTTTCTCTTTTACAATTTATTTTTCCCACGGAGCATTTCCTTCAACAGTAAGTCCCATGCTGCGGGCTGTACCTGCTACCATTTTCATGGCGCTGTCGAGAGTGAACGCGTTTAGATCAGACATTTTATCTTTCGCAATTTCTTCTACCTGTGTCCACGAAACTTTCCCAACTTTGTTTCTGTTGGGTTCTTTGCTTCCAGACTGGATTTTTGCTGCATCTTTTAGCTGAACAGCTGCCGGAGGAGTTTTAATGATAAAATCGAAAGATTTATCGCCATAAACTGTAATGAGAACGGGAAGAACTTTCCCTTGTTTATCCTGGGT
>Ga0207667_10002696_pt1 | contig 21970 bp, 23 predicted proteins | sample KBSCornC52_FD_184301 | JGI IMG/M metagenome (GOLD analysis project Ga0207667, IMG submission 184301) | Corn rhizosphere microbial communities from Kellogg Biological Station, Michigan, USA - KBS Corn C5-2 (SPAdes) (version 2) | ecosystem: Host-associated > Plants > Roots > Rhizosphere > Soil ...
ACATTATCGAATAAACTTGAACAGTTCTACCTGGACAAAGGCATGGACATGATTTATAAAAAACCCATTTTAAAAGATCAGTTGGAAGAGATATTGAAGATATTTGTGAAGGAGAATAATTGACTCATGTTGCGCATCGTATAGTTAAAAGGAAAACAATCGAAAAACAAAAACGAACCCACTTCCGTGTGATCGTAAAAGACACCGTCTTTTACGGTTTTCTTTTTTTCGATTGTTTTCCTTTTTATAGAAAGAAAGTTAAAGAGGACAAAGGAATCCATCGTGAAGACTGTAAAATATAAGGATATATTTTACAATCATAGGGACATGGGTTCGTCTGAACGATGATTCCTTTGTCCTCTTGTGCATTCTCTGCGTAACATGAGTTATTAAGAGGCTATGGGAAACTCGCATAGAAAAATCAAGGGTTTGAGATACCTTGGGGGCAAGCTCTAAAGGTCGCGGCTCAGATATTCAGTGCGATTGCCATGCATTGTGGGGTTACCACCCACCTTGCAAAATTTTGCGCTCGAAAAATTACAAAAATTCTCTTTGAATGGTATTTAAAAATCTTTTTCCCAATAAGCTTGTGCTAAACGCTTTTTCATCAAACGTCATTAATTGCTGATTTTTTAGTTTTTCTAATTTAGGTAATAATTCCTCTTTGGGTAAAAATGTTCTTTCATGGAACAGTTGCCAAGTAATGGGTTTGTACAAGCGTAGTGCATTTAACATAAACTCAAAAGAGAGTTTATTTTTTTCAACTACTTCAAAAGATTGCATCAAAGAAGCATTATCTGATTTCAAATAATTTTTAGGATGTTTGGTTTTAAGGGTGCGAATTATTTCATTTGTTTGAGAATGTGAAATTTTTCCATGTGCACCTGCGCCAATTCCTAGATAGTCACCAAATTCCCAATAATTTAAATTATGTTGGCACTCCTTATCTTTTTGACAAAAAGCTGATATTTCATATTGTTGATAGTTGTGTTTTTCAAGTAAATTCTTGGCTTTAGATTCTATTTGTTCTAAGAGTAGTTCATCGGGTAATGCAGGAGGGTGTTGGTAAAATAATGTATTTGGTTCAAGTGTTAGTTGGTAATAAGAAAGATGCGGCGGCAAAAAATCTAACGCGGTTTGTATGTCTGCTGCGGCGTCACTTAATTGTTGTTGAGGCAGCCCATGCATTAAATCTAGATTAAAATTCGTAAATCCTGCATTTTTGACCATCTCACAAGCTTTTAATGCAGCGTGCTGATCATGAATTCTACCTAATTTTTTTAATTGAACAGATTGAAAACTTTGTATGCCAATAGACAATCTATTAACGCCTGCTTGTTTAAATCCTTCAAATTTAGATTGTTCTACGGTGCCAGGATTAGCTTCCAAAGTTATTTCTATAGAAGGATCTGCAAATGAAATGAGTTTTTGAATGGAAAAAATAAGCTCGTATATTGCATCAGGTGAAAATAAACTAGGTGTCCCGCCACCCATAAAAATGCTGACGATTTTTCGATTGTTCAATTGATGATGAAATCGGTTAAGGTCTTCTTCTAGGTCTTGTAATAATGTTTGAATATATGTTTTCTCAGGTAAATCCATATTTAGCGTGTGAGAATTGAAATCACAATAAGGGCATTTTTTCACGCACCAGGGAAAATGTATATAGAGAGAAAGTGGTATGTTATTTTGTTGCATTGAATAGTGATAAACCTTTTTTATAGGATTCAATGGCTTTTTGTGTTTCCCCTAATTTTTCGAGGAGTTGACCTTGCTCAAAATAAGATTTCACAGAAGGCGATACGCCAATACTTGCTTGAAAATAACTTAATGCTTTTCCCCAGAGTTCGTTTTTAATGCATAGTTGAGCTAAAGTCGATAACAACACTGGATTATCAGGATGCGATTTGAGTAGTTTTTCAATGTGATGGAGCTGTTTATCTTTTTGAGAAGTATCCAAATGACTGTATAAAATCAACATGGTGGAATTGATGTTTTTATCTAAACTCGCTCTGACAATATTTTCCGCTTCATCAGGGTTTTCTTTCGATAGCATGGGAATGTATATTGATAAAATTTCAGGGGAATAGCGAAGTGATTTAGGGATACGAGTCCAAATCAATTGAGCGTCATTTAATTGAGCAGTATTTTTTAAGAGTCCGCTGTAAATTTTAATAGAAAGTTTTTCTAATTTATTTTTATCAATAACATCATATTTTTCAAGTTGTGGTAACAATATTTCAAGCGAGCCCCAATCTTCAAGTTTAAGATAGGTTTTCTTCAGTAAATTCAGTATGAGTTTATGTTTCGGTGAAATATGTTGTAACTGTTGTAATTTCGCTAACGCCTGTTCATATTGATGTTGTTGTAATTGTAATTGTGCTTGTGAAAGCCCTAAAGCGAGCTCGGTTAATTTGTTTTTCGGTACAATCTTTCCTAAATATTCATCTCGTGTGCTGATGATGTGTTGAGCTTGAGCACAATACGCCGCAGCAAGATAATTTAAAATGGGGTGATCCATAGTAGGTGCGGCACGAGCTAAATCTTTTTCTGCTAATTTCCAATCTCCGGCTAACATTGCAATAAAACCGCGATGTGTTCTTTGCCATGCTCTCCTAACACGCCTTGCACGAGACCAAGATAAAAATCGAGATCGTAATGAGCGAACATTAATTACAGTTCTTAAGATAAAATAAAAAAATGTAAAAAATAAAATGATAAAAACAACCGCTAACCAAAGCGGCATTTCGATGGTCAGTTTTTGATAATCAATTAATAAGTATCCAGGATCTGCAGCAATTTTTAAACCAACCCATACCGAGGCCAATAATACAATGAAATAAAAAATAAGTTTTTTCATTGATTAACTCTCCCCATGCAATGAAACAATTAAAGGGGAAAGATCGGGTGTTTGTTGGGATATAGGTTGATTCATTAATTTTTGTAATTCTTTAGAAAAGTTAATTGTATTGGCGGAATTTTGAACATAATATTTTTCAACCCAAGCATTAGCTGTTTTTAAGCTGTTTTTATACAACTCAGCATTATGTTGCAATAATGCCCACTGCGCGCGAGACAACAGTAATTGTAAATTTTCTTGAAGATAAAGTTGTTCTTCGGGTGCCATAAGTGCCGGTATTTTTTCTTCATGGCGTCTGATGATAATCAAGTCTTTTAATGAGGCTTTGATATTATCCCAAGCGCGTTGATACCATCTTTTATGTGCTTGATGTGCGGTGTTTTCCAAGATTGTTGTGTTGGGTTTAGGCGCAACCAAAATCGATAAATTAGGTACTTGATCCGTGAGTGTATCAAATTTTTGACATAGTGCATTCATATCAATAGGTGTAATCGCTTGCAATTGTTGAATGGTTTTTTGCAACTGTCCTCGGAATGTGTTTAATTTGTTGGGAAAATTTGGTTGGCTAAATTGTTCTGCAATGGATTGAGCTTGTTGTAATAACAGTAAACTATTTGGAATATTGTGATGAATATCTAGCTCTATTTTTGCCTGTCTTAAGATGTATTCAATTTGCACTGTTTTAATTGCGGCGATATCTCCTTCAACGGTGTGAGATTTTAATAGTGCCAGCTGTACGTTAATATCTGATAATGTGCTTTGATGTTTGTCTAGGGTCTGTGACAAGAGGGAATAATATTGGCTTGCAAATGCCGCGGATTCATTTTGCGACTTATGTAGTGTTGTATTGGAATGTTCAATGATCGTGATATGTGAATTTATCTGCTGATAGGCTATTACTCCTAATATGATAACTGCCAATAGAATTAGCATTTCAAGAATGATAAATAATTTTAACGAGGATTTTTTTGAAGGTGAATTTAATTTCTCGCTTTGTGAGTCGTTCATTGTGTTCAGTGAATTGTCTTGCATCATCATATCCTTTTTTTCAAATGAATACCTCGTAAGGCCTCCAAGATTGCCTCATTACCTGCATGTTTGACAAGTATAGGGGGATATTTTAACCCCAATTGCTCTCCAAGTGCCTTAAGTTTTTCACTGCTGAAGAGAAAAAGTTTATTTTTGATAGGTTCTTTGAACAATTTCATCAGGTTTACCAGGCTTTCTTGGCTTGTACATATAATCAGATCAATATCAGTGAGATCGGGTAATAGCTCGGGTTTTGGAAGAGTGCGTTCATAAAGTATGAAAGGATCTACAGCAGCTCCACGCTGTATTAAGGTTTGATGAATATTAGGATTTCCCCCCTTTCCTTGGCAAATTAATATTTTTTTGCCTGCAACTTCTTGCAGTTCTTTCAAATTGAGTAATGCTTCACTATTATAATTTTTCTCAGGGAATACCGCTTTTGCGGATAGCTTCTGGCGAATTGCGCTCGCGCTATCTTTTCCGACACAAAATAATAAAATTTGTGGGGATAGTGAAAAATGATGTTGTTGGGCGTGTTTTGCAAATATCTCAACAGCAAGTGGGCTGATAAAAATGATGAGTTGGTAGTAATGCTTTGAAAGCTGCTCAAATATCAATGGAGTGTTCTGTTTATCTGTTGTCTCATTAATTTGTATGGCAGGAAAAATAATGGGTTTGAAATTCAAAGATAAATTTTCGATCTCTTTAGCAAGCAAAGGTGCGGTTTCAATAGGGCGTGTAATTAATAGAGAATAGGATTGATTTTTAGTGAGTAAATTCATAAGAGTTTATCGCCTACACGCCATTCTTTTTCGCTAAATTTATCATCAGGGGTTTCCAATAACAGTTTTACAATAAATTTTGCCGAAAATTCTGGCATTAGTAATAAATTTTGTTCGTAAAGCTCATCGTCAGAATATTTTTCGGGGAAAACTACTTCTGGTTTTCGGATGTAATCCTGCATCGGTGTATCCATCATGCAAGGATCTACGCTTCCAATACGAATCGGCTTGTTTTGAAATTCTTTTTTTAAACATTCATAAGCCATATGAAGCCCGGCTTTGGAAACACAATAAGGAATCCAGTTTGCCAGAGGATAATAAGCGCAATCGGAAGAGATATGGAGAATTCTCGAAGGTGTGTTTAATAAGGGTAGTAACATTTTAGTAAGAAAGATGGGTGCTTCAAGGTTGATTGCAATTGTTTCTTGAAACTTTTTTAGCATGATTTTTTCAAGTGGAGCAATGGGGGTCACCACAGCGGCATTATGAATAAGATAATCGATTTTTAACTTAAGAGCGGCAATTTTTTGAACGATTTTGTTACGGCCTTGAATAGAACTGACGTCAGCGCAAATAGAAATGATATTTTCTTTAAAGTCAGATTGAGTCATTTTGAGTTTTTCAAATCGTCGGCCAATGATGATTACTTTAAAATGGTGCATGGCAAGATTTTGTGCAAGCGCACGACCTAGGCCTGTGCCCCCGCCTGTAATGATAGCTGTTTTTTGCATGATATAATCCTTAAGTCTTCGGTTTAAAATTAAATAGGCAAAACACTCTTATGTCGCTCATTCAATATGTTAGAGAAAATGTAATACAGCAATTATATTATAATTATTCTCGATCTTATGTTCATATTCAAAAAGTCGTTCAGTTTTTACCCAAAAATATTGTATTGGATCATTTTGCCATTATTGACTTGCCCAGTGAAAAATCAGGAATATTTGTTCTTAATCAATTATTTTCAAGTTTAGAATACATCCCGCAAGGACGGGATTATTTACAAAATAAACAAAATGAATTTATGTGGCTTGCCCCTATGGACGCAAACTTAAAAAAGCCAATCGATGTGTCCCCTCAAGTTGTTATCGCTGATTTTTGTTTAGATGATCTTTCATCTGAAGTAAGAGATATAGTGATTAAATATACACAATCACTATCACCTTTACCCTGGCGAGAATTTCATCGACTTGTGGGTAAAACATACCATGATGATTCATCAGCCGCCAATAATTTGATCAAAATGATTATCACGTATTGCCAACGAAGGGATACGCTACCAACGATTCACGATTATGAAATGGTAAAGGAACAGAATGAATTACTTGCATGGGTGCTTGCGTTCGGAAGAGGTATCAATCATTTTGGGTTCAATGTTGGATTATTGAAGTGCTATTCGAATTTATCCGATTTTAACAAGAGTTTGAATGAAAAATTACAACTTTCACTTAATCAAAAAAATGGAATGATAAAAGGCAATGAGATTTACCAAATTGCACAAAGCAGCACGTTAGGTGAAGAAATTACATTGCCACTTTTGGACGGAGAAATTAAACTGTTAAGTCCTTTTGTCGAATTTATTTGGCGGGCAAAAAAACACGATAATCCTGTCTATTGGAACGATTATTTTACAGGTTTTATTGGCGAGCAAGCAGATGATGTTATAGAGTCAGTGTATGAAACACCGAAAAACTAAACTTATCCGATGTCCATGGGCAACTTCAGAATTGGATATTATTTACCATGATAATGAATGGGGAAAACCTGTATTTGATGATAGTACCTTATTTGAATTTTTAATATTGGAAGGCGCGCAAGCGGGCTTAAGTTGGTCTACGATTTTAAAACGTAGAGAAGGTTATCGTGAAGTGTTCAATCAGTTTGATCCCAGTATCGTAGCTCGTTATTCTCAACAACGCATAGAAAAAATTCTGCAAGATACAAGAGTAATCCGTAATCGATTAAAAATTATAAGTGCCGTGAATAATGCAAAAGTATTTTTAAAAATTCAGGAAAACCATGGATCATTTTCAAATTATTTATGGGGTTTTGTAGAGCATCAGCCCATCATTAACCATTGGCGCAGTAAACAAAATGTTCCGGCATTCACAAAAAAATCAGATGAGATTTCCAAAGAATTGAAAAAAAATGGATTTAACTTTGTTGGATCCACGATAATATATGCTTTTATGCAGGCGGTAGGGTTGGTGAATGATCATTTAGTCAGTTGTTTTTGTCACCCAGGTAAATAATTGATAGGATACGAAAATATGAAAGAAAGTGTATATTTGCAAGACCATTTTTTGCTTGCTATGCCAAACGCAGAAGATCCCAATTTTCATCATGCGGTGATTTACTTATGCGAACACAATCAAAATGGCGCGGTTGGCATTATTATTAATCGACCCACCACTATTTCATTAGTGGATGTGTTAGGTGATATGAAAATCGTAGTACAAGATGATATTGTTCGTCACATGCCTGTATTATTTGGTGGCCCGGTTCATCAAGAGCGGGGATTTGTCATTCATAATGAAAAAGGCAATTGGCGATCAACGCTTGATTCCAACGGCAATATATTTATTACGACATCCAGAGACATTTTAGAAGCGATAGCTATACATCAAGGACCCGCACAAGTATTGATAGCACTAGGGTGTTGTGCATGGGAGCCTGGTCAGTTGGAAAATGAGTTAAAAGAAAATATTTGGTTAAGTGCGCCTTCCAATCCTTTAATTACCTTCGAGTTGCCTTTTGAATCTCGATATACTGAAGCTATGTCCAGTTTGGGAATAACCTTAACAAATTTTTCAGAAGAGTCTGGGCATGCGTAATTCTGTTGTGAATCATTCTCAGAATGTCATTGGATTTGATTATGGAACAAAGAAAATAGGTATAGCCGTTGGGCAAACAGTGACTTGCACCTCTCGTGGTTTAAGGCAAATAAATGTCTATAATGGTGAACCAAACTGGGAAGAAATTGATTCCATTATTAAAGATTTCAACCCATTTGCACTTGTTATTGGCCATCCGCTTAACAGCGATGGAAAATCGCAACCTATCACTCTGGCGGCAGAAAGCTTTGCGAAAGCATTGCAAACACATTATGATTTGCCGGTGTATTGTATCGATGAAAGATTGTCCACAGTAGAAGCTAGACGTGAATTATTTTCAACAGGTGGTTATAAAGCGCTGTCAAAAAAAAATATCGATATGCTTTCAGCTCAAATTATTTTACAAGAGTGGTTAGACAGGAGACGGGATAATGGATAAATTCGTTTATTCAAAATGGGTAAGTTTTATTGGAATGCTATTTTGTTTTGGAGTACTTGGGTTCGCGGCTTATTTACAAGTTTACTTGAAGCTGATGCCTTGCCCGCTTTGTGTTCTTTCAAGAATAATTTTTTTATTTTTAGGGTTTGTATTTTTAGTGGGCGCTTTGTACACTCCTTACGAACGATTTGGAAAACGTTTGCACAGCGGCATTATTTTGCTCCTCAGTGTATTAGGTGTATTTATCGCCGGACGGCATGTTTGGTTAACCTTACAGCCTCCTTCAGCTGTTCCTTCTTGTAGTCCAACGTTGGAATATATGTTGCAAAATATGCCGTTATCCGAAACACTCAAAATAATGTTTATAGGATCTGGTGATTGTGCGAAAGTCACCTGGCGATTTCTCACGTTAAGTATTCCAGAATGGACATTAATTATATTTGTTGGCTTATTTGTATTTGGTTGGTTTAGATATTTGGTGGCAAAAGGTGCGCGTGATAATTAAATTTAATATTGCGTAGACGGACGGTAGTTGTCTAATGCCAATAATCGTTTGCCTTATGGGCCCGACTGCGGTTGGAAAGACTGATCTTGGTATTCAACTGTCTCATCAGTTTCCAATGGGATTAATCAGTGTAGATTCAGCTATGGTATATCGCGGTATGGATATAGGCACGGCAAAACCTTCCAAAAAAGATTTTCACTACTTGATTGATATATGTAATCCCAATGAAAACTATTCAGTTGGGAAATTTTGTGAAGATGCTCTGCTATCGATCAAACATATTGAAAACAATCATCGCATTCCATTGTTAGTCGGAGGAACGATGATGTATTTTCGAGCGCTTCAAAATGGATTATCTGATTTACCTAAATCTGATGCGGCAATAAGAAAAAAAATTAGTCAAGAATTAGTAGAGTTTGGCGTGCAGAAGTGTCATGAAAAACTCATGGCCATTGATCCAAATTCAGCTTCTAAAATACATTCAAACGACAGCCAGCGAATTTCGCGTGCATTGGAGGTCTATGAAAGTACAGGGATCCCATTAAGCACGTTTCATGAAAAACAAAAAAAATATTTACAAAATTATCAGATAGTAAATATTGGAATAATGCCTAAAAATAGAGATCAATTAAAAGAAAAAATCAAACTAAGATTTATGATGATGCTGGAAAACGGCTTTATTGAAGAAGTTGAAAAATTAATGATTTATAAAGATTATCCCAGTATGAAATCCGTGGGATATTACGAAGTGAGTCAATACTTGCAAAATCAGTATGATAAATACACCATGATTGAAAAAGCCATTATCGCAACTTGCCAGTTGGCCAAAAGACAAATGACTTGGTTAAGAAGTTTTCAGGATATAGTTCAATTTGATAGTGAGTCAAATTCATTATTTGATGATGTTGTATCTTTCATTAATAAATCCAGCGGGCATGGTTAATCACACTGGACATGTGAGCTTAGACCGTGTATTCATTTTATTTATTTCCTCATTGCTCATGTGCTGTGTAAGATGAGCGAATAAATGCAACTAATAATGTTATGGCGCAGAAGAGATTTTTTTTACATCATTCCAGGTTAAAATAAAAACTTCGCTGTCTCCATGTTCGAATGCGGGCCATGTAAATTCAATGTCTGGATAAGCTTGTATTAAAGCATTCGCACTGTTTCCAACTTCAACAATGAGAATGCCATTTTCCGATAAATAGTTTATTGCTTGAGACAAAAGCCTGTGAATAACATCTAACCCATTTTTGCCGGCTTTAAGTGCAAGTTGTGGTTCATGATGATATTCTTTAGGTAAACTTTCCATGTCTTCCTTGTTGACATAAGGTGGATTGCTGAGAATAACATCAAATTTTTGTGTTGGGATTGCGTCAAATAAATCGCTGTGAATCAATTTAATTTGACTTGATTTTTGATGTTTATCAATATTTATTTTTGCAACCTCCAAAGCATCTTTTGAGATATCTGATCCTATAATTTTTGCATCTGGAAATGAATATGCACTTGCAACAGCAATGCAGCCTGACCCCGTGCAAAGATCCAGAATATTTTTCACGTTTTGTGAATCTTCCATCCAAGGATAAAATTGTTTTTCAATTAATTCGGCGATGGGGGAACGTGGAATTAAAACTCGTTGATCCACAAAGAAGGGCAAACCCATAAAAAAACTTTCTTGAGTAAGATAAGCAGATGGCAATCGAGTCTTAATGCGTTTTAAAATAATTTGATGTATTCTTTTTCGTTCCTGTAATGTTAATACAGACTCAAATAAATGAGAGGGTAAATCTAAAGGCAGGTTCAAGGCGTGTAGAATTAAATAAACGGCTTCATCCAGTGCATTATCAGACCCATGCCCATAAAACAATTCAGCTTTTTGAAATTCACTCATCGCATATCGAACCCAGTCTCGGATTCGGGTAAAAAGGTGCAAAACATCATCATTGGAGGCCATGTCGACTTTCTCTGAAAATTTTTAATGAAAATGCTATTATAGCAGCGCATTTTTAAATTCAATAATCAGAAGGAGTTAAGCAATGTTTTCGCGAAAAATTGTTTCATATATGACAGAATTAAAAGAAGCAGGGGTACCTGACAAACAAGCGGCAATACATGCCGAAAAATTGGCAGAATTTATGGAAAACACACTAGCAACAAAAGAAGACTTAAAAAATACTGAGCAAAGGCTAAGTACGGAAATAATGCTTGTCAAAGAAGATTTGAAGAATACTGAGCAAAAGCTAAGTACAGAGATAATGCTCGTCAAAGAAGATTTAAGGAATACTGAACAAAAGCTAGGTACAGAGATAAAAAATACAGAACAAAGGCTAAGTACGGAAATAATGCTTGTCAAAGAAGATTTGAAGAATACTGAGCAAAAGCTAAGTACAGAGATAATGCTTGTCAAAGAAGATTTGAGGAATACTGAACAAAAGCTAGGTACAGAGATAAAAAATACTGAACAAAGGCTAAGTACGGAAATAATGCTCGTCAAAGAAGATTTGAGAAATACTGAACAAAAGCTAGGTACAGAGATAAAAAATACAGAACAAAGGCTAAGTACGGAAATAATGCTCGTCAAAGAAGATTTGAAGAATACTGAGCAAAAGCTAAGTACAGAGATAATGCTTGTCAAAGAAGATTTGAAGAATACTGAACAAAAGCTGAGTACAGAGATAACACACGTCAGAGAAGACTTGAAGAATACTGAAGCAAAATTTGAATTGGCGCTCAAAAATACAGAACAAAGGTTTGATCTGGCTCTTAAAAATACGGAACAGAAACTGGGTGCCGATATAGTACTTGTGGAACAAAAATTAGGAGCAAGAATCGATAAAGTTGAATCCAAGTTAGATTGGTTAATTAGGTTAATGGGCGTCATTGCTTTTGTATTTGCTGTCATTAATTTTGTGCACAGCTATTTTCCCGGACTGCATTTTTAAAGAGGAGAAATAAATGGGTTTTTTGTCAGGTAAACGTTTTTTAATTACAGGATTAATCAGCGATCGCTCAATCGCAGCTGGAATTGCTCAGGCTATGTTTAATCAAGGCGCCGAAATAGCTTTTACCTATCAAGATGAAAAATTTGAATCTCGTGTAAAAGATATTGCTAAAATCTGGAATTCTACCGTTTTTATTCCTTGTGATGTTAGTTCAGATGAGCAAATACGAAATGTGTTTGTTGAATTAAAAAAAGTATGGTCTGAAGGTTTGGACGGAATTATACATTCTATCGCTTATGCCCCTCGTGATCAGCTGGAAGGTGATTTTGTTGAAAATGTTAATCGGGAAGGATTTCGTATTGCGCATGATATTAGCAGTTATAGTTTTACAGCTCTTGCAAAAGAAGGATTAGGCATGCTAAGGCCTAATGCTGCATTACTGACACTGACTTATCTAGGTGGGGAAAGAGCAGTGGCTGCATACAATACAATGGGTCTTGCTAAAGCGAGCTTAGAAGCGAATGTAAAATACATGGCAGCAAGTTTGGGCCCCAAAAAAATCAGAGTTAATGCAGTTTCTGCAGGCCCCATTAAAACTCTGGCTGCGTCAGGCATTTCTGGATTTAAAAAAATCTTGTCTTATCAAGAACAAGTCACCCCATTAAGAGAAAACGTCACTCAAGAACAAGTGGGTAATGTCGCGGCGTTTTTGTGTTCTGATTTAGCTTCTGGTGTGACAGGGGAAATTGTACATGTGGATGGCGGATTTCATGCCATTGGATTGGGTGTATTAGGTTAGATCAACTATGATTATAGTCACTGGCGGCGCGGGGTTTATCGGCTCACATTACATCTTGGAATGGTTGAAATCTTCCAATGAAGAGGTGGTGAATATTGATAAACTAACTTACGCTGCAAATTTAAATAATTTAGTGAGTTTAAAAAACAACAAATCTTATCATTTTATTCATGCAGATGTTAATCAAAACGAAATTATCTCGGATGTTTTGAATCGCTTTCAGCCAAGAGCGGTGATTCATTTTGCGGCTGAAAGTCATGTAGATAGATCAATTACAGGCCCATCGGATTTTATTCATACGAATATCCTTGGAACCTTTAATTTATTGGAACAATCTAAGTTTTACTGGAGTAATTTACCTCAGGACAAAAAAAATCAATTTAGATTTGTGCAAATATCAACGGATGAAGTGTATGGGTCACTCACACAGACTGATCCCGCTTTTTCTGAAACCACGCCGTTTGCGCCCAATAGCCCCTATTCTGCTTCTAAAGCCTCTGCCGATCATCTCGTGCGTTCATATTTTCATACGTATGGTTTTCCTGTATTAACAACACACTGCTCCAATAATTATGGCCCGCATCAATTTGATGAAAAATTAATTCCGCAAATCATTCTAAATGCTCTGAGCGATAAACCATTACCTGTCTATGGAGATGGGTTAAATATCCGTGATTGGTTGTATGTGACGGATCATTGTGATGCCATAAACACTGTATTGGAAAAAGGGAGATTGGGAGAAACTTACAATATTGGCGGTAATAGTGAAAAAACAAATTTAGCAGTGGTAAACAAAATTTGTGATTTATTAGATAAGAAATCTCCCAAAAAAAATTCTTATCATGATCAGATAAAATTTGTACAAGATCGCCCTGGCCATGATAAACGCTATGCGATTGATGCAAGAAAAATCCAACATGAATTAGGTTGGACACCGAAAGAAAGCTTTGAAACGGGGCTTGAAAAAACAGTCGAATGGTATCTTAATAAATGGAAGTCTGTATGAATACAAATGTAAAGGGCATTATATTGGCGGGTGGTTCGGGAACAAGGCTCTACCCGGTGACTCAAGTTATATCAAAACAGTTGTTACCTGTATATGACAAACCTATGATTTATTACCCGTTAACAACACTTATGTTGGCAAGCATCAAAAATATTTTAATTATTTCAACACCTGATGACACACCCCGTTATGAGCAATTACTGGGGAATGGTGAACAATGGGGTTTGAATTTGGAATATGCTATTCAACCCAATCCAGAAGGTTTGGCGCAAGCGTTTATCATTGGAGAAAAATTTATTGGACAGGATAATTGTTCGTTAATTTTGGGTGACAATATTTATTATGGCCATGATCTTACTGAATTGTTGTTGGAGGCATCGCAAAAGAGAGTGGGTGCAACCATTTTTGCCTACAGAGTCAAAGATCCCGAGCGATACGGCGTTGTAGAATTTGATCATCAAAAAAAGGCACTTAGTATTGAAGAAAAACCATTACATCCAAAATCACATTATGCAGTAACAGGATTATATTTTTATGATAACCAAGTGATCGAAATTGCAAAATCATTAAAACCTTCCCACCGTGGTGAATTGGAAATTACGGATGTTAACAAGCGATATTTAGAACAAAACACGTTAGAGGTAAAAGTATTGGGCCGCGGTCATGCATGGCTTGATACGGGTACACATGATTCACTATTGGAAGCGGCATTATTTGTCGAAACAGTAGAAAAACGTCAAGGATTAAAAATGGCGTGTCCTGAAGAAGTTGCTTATCGTATGGGATATATTAACAAAATTCAATTGGAAACCTTAGCTAATCCATTATTAAAAAATGGTTATGGAAGATATCTATTAAATTTATTACAAGAGAAAGTATATTAGTCATGACAAAACGCCATCGTTATTATTATGATTCATCTAGAAGATTAAACCCTTTGTTTGCAGAATTACGCGAACTTGTAAGATACAGAGAGTTGCTGCAGCTGTTAATTGTGAACAGCATCAAAACAAGATACAAAAGATCGGCATTGGGTGTATTTTGGACAATGTTAAATCCATTATTATACATGACGGTCATGGTCATCGTTTTTAATCATTTATTTCGGTTTCAAGTGGCAAATTATCCTGTGTATTTGTTGACGGGGCTCATTGCTTGGAATTTTTTTTCTCAAACCACCTCGCAAGCAATGAATAATTTGATATGGGGAAGTACATTAATCAAGAAAATTTATTTACCGCGCTCAATATTTGCAGTTGCGGCGACAGGAAATGGCATTATAAATTTATTATTAGCCTGTATTCCATTAAGTGTCATTATGATATTTACTCATCAGCCAATTTACATGACTTGGTGGTTTGTTCCTGTTTCATTGCTAATATTGTCTGCGATCTCATTGGGAGTGGCATTAATTGTTTCAATGATCGCTGTGTTTTTTACGGATATTTTGGATCTCTATCAAATATTATTACAAGCTTTGTTTTATTTAACACCCATCATGTATCCAGAAGAGATTTTACCGGCATGGGCACATAAATATTTAATATTAAATCCTGTTTATGACGTCGTAAAAGTATTCAGAGGCCCGATTTATTCGGGCCAATTGCCATCCTTCCAGGCATTATGTTATGCGTTTTTTGCAGCATTTTTTATATTACTATTTGGATGGTGGTTTTTTACAAGAAAAGCCGATCAAATAGTTTACAGGATTTAAATCTACCTATGTCGACAATGATTAGTTTGGAAAATGTGACAGTTTCTTATCAACATGCAGTTGAGCATGTTGCATCGTTCAAAGAATACATCATTCGAAAATTGAAAAATAAAATGAAGTATGAATATTTTCATGCATTGAATAATGTTTCACTCGATGTAAGTGAAGGCGAAGTGTTAGGATTGATTGGCCGCAATGGCGCCGGAAAAAGTACGCTATTGAAAGTGATTGCAAAAGTACTCAAGCCAACACAGGGAAAGTTACGTTTGCATGGGCGTGTTTTTCCACTGTTGGAGTTAGGTGCGGGGTTTGATCCTGAATTAACAGGACGTGAAAATGTGTATCTTAATAGTGCTATTTTAGGGTTTAAAAAAGCTGATATTAATAAACGGTTTGATAGAATTGTTGAGTTTGCGGGTTTAGAAGAATTCATTGACGCCCCAGTAAGAAATTATTCAACAGGCATGGTGAGCAGATTGGGGTTTTCTATTGCAACTGATGTTCAACCAGAAATTTTAATTATTGATGAAGTTTTGTCCGTAGGTGATAGCGAATTTCAAAAAAAATCAGAAAGTCGAATTCAAACATTTTGTCACTCAGGAACAACTATTTTATTGGTTTCACATGATTTAGACTCTGTTAAAAAAATATGCCATCGAGTTGCATTATTGGAACATGGTCAAATCAAAGCTGTTGGGAATACTGACGTAATTTTAGATCAGTATAAATCAACATGAGAACTATTCTATTTAATATAAAATATTACATTAAATCATTGTTTCATTTAAAAAAAGCATCTGTTAAGGATGAGGATTTCAACAAACTGCCATTGTTACAACACCCTTTACCTAAGGTTAGTATTATTATATTAACGTATAATAATTTAGAACTCACTAAATTATGCCTTGAGAGTATTGAACAAAACACACATTATTCAAACGTCGAAATAATCATCATTGATAATGCTTCAACAGATGGAACCGCTGATTTTTTAAAAAACCAATATTTTCAAAAGGCTAAAATCATATTTAATCAAACAAACAAAGGATTTGCAGCAGGAAATAATCAAGGGTTAAGAATAGCGTCGGGTGATTATAGTGTTATATTAAACAATGATACGCAGGTGTCACCGTATTGGTTATCGAGAATGTTGGTTCATTTTCAGCAGCAATCCAAGATTGGATTATTGGGGCCTGTAACTAATAATATCGGAAATGAGGCAAAAATTTATACAAGATACAAAGATCCTAAAAAAATATGGAATGAAGTGAAAGGTATAATGGCTAATCATCAGGGTAAATTAAGGCCATTAAAAACCGCGGCATTTTTTTGTGTCATGATACCAAGAAAAATACTTGAAGAAGTGGGTGGATTGGATGAAAATTTTGGTTTGGGTTTTTTTGAAGATGATGATTATTGCAGGCGCGTTGAATTAAAAGGATATAAGATTTATTGCGCAGATGACGTTTTTGTTTATCATCATTTATCTGCCAGCTATAGTAAAATGAAAAAAATTGAAAGAAAAAAATTATTCGAAAAAAACAAGCAACTGTATGAATCTAAATGGGGAAAGTGGCAGCCGCATGTTTATCGGAAAGATTAACGCATGGCAATAAATCACCGAAAAAAAATTCTGTGTATTATTGGAACTCGACCGGAAGCCATTAAAATGGCGCCAATCATAGCCCTTCTTAAAAAAGAACTTTGGGCAAAAGTGTGTATTGTGGTTACAGCACAACATAGAGAAATGTTAGATCAAATGTTAAGCACATTCCATATAACACCTGATGTTGACTTGGATATCATGACACCTGATCAAACATTACCTGAGCTTACAGCAAAATTAATTCAACAGCTGTCCACTGTTTTTGAAAAAGAAAAACCCGATTGCGTATTGGCACAAGGGGATACGAGTACTGTTTTTGTGGCGGCATTATTAAGTTATTATGCCAAAATACCTTTTGGGCACGTAGAAGCAGGATTAAGAACATCAAATTTGTATTACCCATTTCCTGAAGAGGCAAATAGAATATTGGCAGGTCACCTCGCGGCATTTCATTTTGCGCCCACAGAAACAGCCAAAAAATCACTATTAAAAGAAAATATTCCAAACAATAAAATTTTTGTTACCGGAAACACAGTGATTGATAGTTTACTGTCAATTACAAAAAAAGTTAAAGTTGAAAAAAACAATCTTCATCAAAAATTGATTTTGGTAACGGCACATCGACGGGAAAATTTTGGTGAAAATTTTTTAAACATTTGCCGTGCTTTAAAAAAAATTGCAAAAAAATTTTCAGATGTTCAAATCATATATCCTGTACATCTTAATCCAAATATTCAAAAAATAGCACATCGTGAACTTTTTAAATGTGACAGAATTAAATTATGTGAACCGTTGAATTATGTTGAATTCGTGACGCTTATGAAAAAGTGTTTTTGTATATTAACGGATTCCGGAGGAATACAAGAGGAGGCGCCAGCACTTAAAAAACCTGTATTAGTTTTGCGAAATGAAACAGAAAGGCCAGAGGCTGTGAAAGCAGGGGTCGTGAAAGTGATTGGATTAGATCCAAACAAAATTTTATTAGAAGTGGAAAAATTATTTACGAATAAGGCTTATTATCAGCGAATGGCAAAAGGTGTGTCGCCATATGGCGACGGAAAGGCTGCAAAGAGAATTGTGAAAATTTTGAAAAACAGATTGACCTAATTTTATTTTGTATTACAGTGCTGTCATTCCGCCAGGGAATGGCGGAAACTAGTTAACAAGGATGTTGTTATATACTGTTCACATCCATGTGATCTAGGTCCCGTCATTCCATGACGGGAAGACAATAAGGAAAAAGTTCTGTTGTGTATAAACTTTTGAAATGAGGGTGAGTCTTTAAAAAACTCTCGAGTGATATAGGTAGTTTTAGTATGAAGTTAGTTTATTTATCGCCTGTCATGTGGGAAAGTTATTATCAACGTCCACACTATATGGTTCAATATTTTTTAAATTTATCGGCTGAGAATAGCGTATTATGGATTAATCCTTATCCTACGCGTCTGCCTTGTTTATCTGATTTCAACAGAAAAAAACAAAAAATTAAATCTAACTCTATAGTATTAGATAGATTGTCAGTATGTTCTATAAAAGCATTGCCCATTGAGCCTTTTAAATACAGCGAAAATATCAATAATTTTTTATTTTGGAAAAAAATAAAAAATAAAATCAAAGATTTTTGGGGCGATGATTCCAGTAATAATAAATTAATGGGTATTGGAAAACCCAGTAAATTTGCTTTCAGTGCATTGACTCAATTTGGAAAGATTAAAAGTTTTTACGATGCTATGGATGATTTCCCAGAATTTTATCAAGGACTATCACATGATTCTATGAAAAATGTGGAAAGAAAAATATCAGAGCAAGTCGATTCAATAATTGTCTCATCTAGTCATTTATTGGAAAAATTTCCCAACGCCATAAAAATTATTAATGGATATCCCATGTCGACGTTGCCATTGATTGAGGAAAAAGTGCGTAACCATCAAATTAACCGTAAAGTCATTTTTGGTTATGTGGGAACGATCGGCAAATGGTTTGATTGGAAATTGGTTATACAATTAGCAAATCTTTTTCCTCAAGATTGTATTAAATTAGTAGGACCGGAATATATTTTTCGCCCAAACAATCTTCCGTATAATATAGAATTTTATCCTGAATGTTCTCAAGCACAAGCTGTGTCTTATTTAAAAAACTTTGATGTGGGGATCATTCCATTCATCAAAAATTCTCTCACACAAAGCGTGGATCCTATCAAATACTATGAATACAGAGGCATGGGATTGCCTATTATCAGCAGCAAATTTGGTGAAATGATAAATAAAGAAAATATTATATATTTTGAAGAATTAAATAAGAGCGTAAAAGATAAAATTAATAAAAAAAATACCATCGAAGAAATAATGAATTTTAGAAATAACAATGATTGGTCAACAAGATTTGTATTATTGGATAAATTATTTTCAAATGATTACCCTGTCAATTGTTAGTCACCTACAGTTTGAGTTAGTTAAGCTTCTCTTAGATGACTTAGAAAAATATTGTGTTGATAACATACCATTTGAAGTCATATTAACTTGTAATTTACCAGAAAAGCTCCCGCAAAATTTTGATCGTTACCATTATAAAATTAAAGTGATTAGCAATACCATTCCTATGGGGTATGGTGCAAATCATAATCAAGCATTTCATTGTTCAGAATATAATTATTTTTGTGTGCTGAACCCTGATATTCGATTAATAAATAATCCATTTACAAAGCTTCTTGACTGTTTGCAGTCACACCAAAAAATCGGCGTTATTGCACCACAGATTGTAAATGAAAAAAATCAGAGTGAAGACAATGCCCGACAATTTTTAACGCCTATAAGGTTATTTAAAAGAATTTTATTTGGCAAAAAATTAGAATTTGACGTTCACCAAAATGAAATTATACCGGATTGGGTAGCAGGAATGTTTATGCTGTTCCCGGCACAGTCTTATAATGAAGTTAATGGGTTTGATGAAAGATATTTCATGTACTGTGAAGATATGGATATTTGTTTTCGACTAAAACAAAAAGCTTATCAAGCGTTTTGTATTTCAGAGGTAAAAGTTATACATGAATCCAAACGAGATAGTCATAAAAAAGTTAAATATTTTTATTGGCACATCGTGAGCTTAATGAAATTTTTTGTAAAAACACATTTCGGGGCAAAGCTGTGACAAATAAAATTTATTTTCTCATTATGTGGATGGTGATTTTTGGTTTAATGTCAGTAATGTTGGGCCAAGATATCAACTGGGATTTACAAAATTACCATTTTTATAATGCCTATGCTTATTTGCACCATCGAATGGGTTTTGATATAGCGCCCGCAATGATGCAAACGTATTTTAATCCTTATTTAGACCTATTTAATTATTATTTTATTACCACACAAAAACCCATTATTACAGCGTTTGTTTTAGGGACAATTTCAGGTATTAGCGCATTTTTTTTATATGAAACCGCATTGATGGTTTTTAATAAACATTATTTAGCACTATGTGCCGTCATTATAGGCATGTCTGGTTATGCAGGAATAGTACAACTGGGTAGTACAACTAACGAAACAAAAACCGCGTGCTTATTGATGATAAGTTTATACTGTATGTTAAAATATAAACTTAATGATCATAAATTTCTGCCCGTATTATCAGGATTATTTTGTGGTTTCGCCGTTGGCTTTAAATTAACATCAGCGGTGTATGGTATTGGTTTAATCGCGGCACTGTTTTTTTCTGAGCCGATTTCAACAAATAATTTTAAAACTATACTCATAGTATGTATTTTCATGGGCCTTGGATTTTTAATAACGAATGGTTATTGGATGTGGTTTTTATATCACCATTTTCAAAATCCATTTTTCCCATTTTATAATAATATTTTCCATTCATCATTTGCTCAATGGAATAACTATGAAGACAAATATTTTCACCCCAAATCTTTAACCGATTATCTCTTGTTACCCTTTTATTACATGACACAAAATACGCGTTCTACTGAATTTATTATGCGAGATTTTAGGTTTGCGATATGTATTATTATGTTGTTGATTACACTCCTTTTTCAATTTAAAGCTATTATCAAAAGAAATCCAATCAAGTTTATCGTTCTGATGTTTGTAGTAAGTTATAGTGTTTGGCTAATTAAGTTTTCAATATATAGATACACAATCATTTTAGAAATGTTGTCAGGAATTATAATTATATACTGCGCGGATCAGCTGTTACCTTTTTTGTTATCCTCAAATGTTACCAGAAAAATCACATTAGGCGCATTGGTTCTAGTCATTTTATCGACTACATTGTATAAAAGCTGGGGAAGAATTAATTATGGCCAAAATTATTTTGATATTATGCCCTATCCTATTCCAATTAAAGATTCACAGCATTCGTTGTTGATGCTAATAGATGGATACCCGTTAGCATATATGCTCCCTTTCTTTCCAAAAGAAATGAGAGCAGTGGGGGTTGGAAATAATTTTATGCATCCCAACAATACACATCAATTACAAATTCAAGAAAATTTATTGATTCTCGGGTATAAAAAACAACAATATCCTATTTACACCCTAAGTATATTTGATAAAATTCATAATAAACCCAATTTTTATAATTTAAACAATCAAATTTTACATTATTATGGATTTCAATCCGTTTCAAATTGTAGTGTAATAAAATCTAATATTACAAATGTATTATTATGCAAAGTATCTTAATTATTAAGGAAATATCATGGAAATCGCTATATTAATTCCTTGTTATAATGAGGCATCTGCAATTGAAAAAGTCGTATCAGATTGTAAACAGGTATTACCTGCTGCAAGGATATATGTTTACGATAACAATTCAACAGATGAAACGATTATGAAAGCTAAAAAAGCGGGAGCTGTCGTCAGAAATGAATCTCTACAAGGAAAAGGTAATGTCGTTAGAAGAATGTTTGCTGATATAGATGCAGATGTTTATATGATGATTGATGGAGACGCAACCTATGATGTCACTTCATCACCAATATTTATCGAAAAGCTTCTCTCTGATAATTTGGATATGATAAATATTTCGCGAGATAGTCAGTCAAAAAATGCTTACCGATGGGGCCATCATTGGGGTAATAAATTTCTTACGGGTATGGTCAACTTTATATTTGGAGAGCGATTTAAAGATATTTTATCGGGATATAGAATATTTTCAAGACGGTTTGTAAAATCATTTCCTGTATCATCTGAAGGGTTTGAAATTGAAACAGAATTAACGGTTCACGCACTATCATTAAAAATGCCGGTTGGCGAAATTTCTGCGCCATATTATTCTCGTATAGAAGGAAGTATCAGTAAATTATCTACTTATAAAGACGGGTTTAAAATATTAACAATGATTATAAATTTAATGCGAAAAGAAAAACCATTAGTTTTTTATAATATTTTCACACTGATATTTGTTTTATTATCATTGATCTTAGGAATTCCTGTGGTTGTTCAT
>Ga0207667_10002700_pt1 | contig 21961 bp, 22 predicted proteins | sample KBSCornC52_FD_184301 | JGI IMG/M metagenome (GOLD analysis project Ga0207667, IMG submission 184301) | Corn rhizosphere microbial communities from Kellogg Biological Station, Michigan, USA - KBS Corn C5-2 (SPAdes) (version 2) | ecosystem: Host-associated > Plants > Roots > Rhizosphere > Soil ...
GACTCCGGCGTTCGTCGTGTCGTAACGGGGAATTAAGAAAAGTATATTGGACGGAACTTAACAAACCTATACCGTTTGGGTGGTATTTTCAAGACACCAAAGGGAATAGAGACTTCAGCGGGCCACGCTGATGCGCTGCTCCAGGCTTTTAGTCAGTTCCTCAACCTGAGTGTCGCGCGCACGGAGGCAGGGCCGCCCTCCGTCGCTTTGAGGGGACTCACGCCCCGATTAGACCGCGGAACGCCGGGTGATCGTATTCCGGAAATACGCCCGTAAGTTGCCGGTTCCCCAGGTGTTTGGCCACCAACTCACCAAGGACATCGCGGAAATCGGTGGTTAGCGCCAGATCGCGGTTCTCATAAAGCTGCTCCGGAGCCAAGCCGGGCCACTCACCGTAAACCTTACCCCCCCGAATCGCGCCGCCAAAGACGAACATTACGTTGGCATGTCCGTGGTCTGTACCGCGGTTGCCGTTCTCCTTGGCGGTACGCCCGAACTCGCTCATGGTGACCACCGCGACGTCTTCCATGCGATCGCCCAGGTCTTGGTAGAACGCCGCCAACGCCTGGCCGAAATTCCCCAGCAGGTTCGCCAGTTGACCGACCCCCGGAGTCTGGCCCACTTCATTGACGTGCGTGTCCCATCCGCCCACGTCGGTGAACGCCACTTCAAGCCCCACGTCGGCCTTGATCAGGCGCGCGATCTGCATCAGGGACTGGCCCAGACGCCCGCCGGGATATTTCGCGCCGCCGGCGGGCGTGTACGGCTGCGCCTGGATCGACTGCATCAGCTTCACGGCGTCGAAAGTCTCGCGCCCGGTGCCGCTCAGCATCTTATCGAGCGTCGACGCATACATGCTTTCGAAAGTGGCAGCACCATCCGCATCCGCCACCTTGAATTGGTTCAGATTGTTAATGGCGACGGCTTCGTTGCGCCCCCGCACTGCTCTGGACAACGACGGCCCCAAGCTCACTGCCCTCACTGGCGATTTGCGAACGTCCGCGGACGGCGGCAACGCCCGATTCAGCCAGCCATCGCTGGTGGCCTTGCGTCCTGGTGTGCCGGATTCCATATAATCTTGCGCGTCGAAGTGCGAGCGCGTCGGATCTGGGGATCCCACGGCATGCACGATCGCCAATTTGTTGGCATCGTAAATCGGCTTGAGCGGCGCGAGCGCCGGATGCAGTCCGAAGAAGCCGTCGAGGTCGATGGCTGTGTTAACGACAGCAGATTCGGTCCCGGCCTTCGGCGCAGGGATGGCGATGGTTGGGCGCAGCGCGTAATAGCTCTTTTCACCAAAGGGCACGACGACGTTCAACCCATCCACTGCGCCGCGTTGGAACACCGCTACCAGAACTTTCTTGCGCGCGCTGGGAGCATCTGCCGCGCGCGCTAGCCACATGGGAGCAGCGCCGACGCCGAACATAGCGAGTCCGGAACCTTTGAGGAATAGGCGTCGCGTGGTCATTGTCATCTCCTTTGGAAATCGGGTGAGCCGAGTAGCAATCCAACCAACGGCGCATCCCTTGAGCCGTGTGTCTGCTTGGTCTGCCTTTCAATCGCCGCCAGCGTTTCTGGTTGGGCATCAGTGAACAGCACCTGATGTGCGACCTGGGCGGGATCGCCGCTGAAATGCGAAACGTCCAGCTTTGAGCCGGGCACCTTGTTCTGCGCCAGCGACAGCGCGAAATTCATGCGCGCCAGCAAAGCTGCGGAATTCACCCATTCGCTGTTCGCATCCGAGTAGCCGGTGGGCTCCAGCTTCCGGTAAAGCGGCTCTCCCAGGTCTGCGATCTGTCGCGCCAGCGGGAACGCGAAGTCGACTTGCACTCCCGTGGCGCGCACCGCGCTGACGATCATCTCAAATGGTGTTTTGACTTTGGCCCGATACGCGGCCTGCGCGAAGAACTCATCCGACTCCAACATGGTCTTCATCACTTCCCGGATGTCGCCGTTCTTGTCGCGAAAGGTCCTGGCCATCTTGTCGATCAATTTTTGCGGCGGGTCATCCGCCACAAAGCGCTGTGCCAGCTTCTTCGAAATGAAACGCGCCGTTGAGGGATGCCGGGCCAGAATGTCCAGCACTTTCTCGGCGTCGTCCTGGCCGCCACCAGCCGGGATTTTCACGCCTAGAACCGTTTTCTCGCCTTTATCGTGCACGCGGTTGTTGTAAAAGAAATCGCCGCCTTGGCGGGGCGGGCGGATGGTCCAGCCCGTGAAGCAGCGCGCTACCTCAGTGACGTCATTCTGGGTGTAGCCGCCATCGACCCCCAATGTGTGCAGTTCCATCAACTCGCGCGCGTAGTTCTCATTCAGTCCACGAACCGGACGCCTGGCGTTTCCGCGACGCTGCGCTGGAGCGGGACCAACGCTCTCCCAGTTATCCAGGAAGAACAGCATCGCGGGACTCTTAGCGGTGGCTTCCAGCAAATCACGGAACTTCCCCAGCACATGCGGCCGGATGGCCTCTCGTTCATAGGTGGGCACCAGGTAACGGTCCGCGCCTTTGTCCAGGAACACGTTGAAGTGGTTGTACCAGAAGTCCACCATCTGTTCTTCGAGCTGCCGGTTACTCAGGATGGCGCGGTAGAGTTTGCCTTCGCTCAAATCGAAAGCCACCAATTGTTGCGGCGCGGTCAGCAACATCAACTTGCGGCGCAGCGCCGGTTCCACCGCGGGCAGCAATTGCAGGCGCAAGCCTGGAGGCAAGGCAATCGCGACATCGTCCATCCGGCTTTCGGGAATCGCGGCGATCACCGCACGCTTTTGCTCCACGGTTCCCGTGCGCAGCGTGCGAATCTGCTCGCGCGTCAGCAACTGATCCAACGTAACGGCCGGTTCTAGCGGCTGGTCGTCAGCCCTGTCTTTTTTTATCTTGAAACGCTGCACCATGCGCTCCACGGCGGCTCGCGTCACGGGATCCTCGGGCATCGTCTGCCGCCCCGCGGCGATTGCGCGGATCATCTGTGGATTAGGATAGGTGCGCTCGGTATCCGCCTGCGAAAGACGCAGCGATTCGAGCGGCGCCAGCCTTTGCGCCAGCTCCGGGTTCTCCGCGATGCGCTCGGGGTGAAGCTGCAAGTCTATCCATTTCTTCACGCCGATTTTACGGACCGCTTCGACGTCTCCAGGCCGCGGCCCGAAGGTCAGGCGGTTCAGAGCGTGCATGACCTGCTCGTCCTTCGAAAGTTTGGGGCTGCGCGCGCCCAGGAATAACAGAGGGCACAAGACCAACGCGGCGACAGACAGTACCTTCCGTCTCCCACTTATCTTCAGTCTCACACTTATCACGACGCGGGCGGGGCCGGAAAGTTGACGAGTCCTGGGTTTTGCGGGTGGGGGATTTCGGGGCTTTGCTGGGCCGGGCCCCTAGATCCCCAATTGCTCGCAGGTCCGAGCGAAAAACCCGTCGGTCATGCCGGCAATGTAATCGCACACCTGGCGATGCAGTTGCTCCCCCGCGGATTCTTCCAGATACGTTGCAGGCATCAGGTCCGGGTGTGCCAAAAGCAGTTCGAACAATTGCGCGATGCGCTCCACTGAACGCTGGCGATCCTGCACTAACTGTTCGGACTCGTACACCTGAGCCCGCAGGAAGCGCTTCAATTGCGCCGCGCCTTCGGCCGTAGCCGGAGTAAAACATACTACCCGCCCGGGGTGAGCCCGCACGGCGTCGACGTCCGCCAAGCCTTGCGCCGCGGCCACGGTGCCCTCCACCAGTCCCGAAACCAGCCAATCAATCAATCCTCGCACCACCTCGTGCATCCGCACGCGCTCGGGAGCGCCCGGGAACTGCATATTGGCAGCGTCGTCCAACTCGCGGAACATATCAGACGCGCGGCAGGCAGCTTCGATCGTCACCAAACCGGCATGGTAGCCGTCATCCAGATCGGCGGTGTCGTAGGCGATCTCATCGCATGCGTCGATTAACTGCGCCTCCAGCGGGGGACGCAGCCCTGGCAGGTATTCATCCAGTTCCGGAATCTGACCCGGCTCGAAATCGCGCGAATGCTTGGCGATGCCCTCGCGAACTTCGAATGTCAGGTTCAGCCCGGGAAAGCGCGCGTAGGGGCTCTCAAACGATTCCACGATACGGAGCGCTTGAAGATTGTGATCGAAGTGTTCGCCGAAACGGCGCATCAGGCGGTCCAATTCCTCTTCGCCGGAATGGCCGAACGGCGGATGGCCGATGTCGTGCGCCAGCGCCAGCGCTTCGGTGAGGTCCTCATCCACGCCTAGAACTCCCGCCAAGGTGCGCGCGATCTGCGAGACCTCGATGGTATGCGTCAAGCGGTTGCGGAAGTGATCCGAAATACCCGCTGTGAACACCTGGGTTTTGTTTTCGAGGCGTCGGAATGCACGGGCATGCACGACGCGATCGCGGTCGCGCTGGAAGGGATTCCTGTAGGGATGGGCTAGCTCAGGGTAGCGGCGTCCTCGGGAACGTTCCAGCGGGAACCGCAAATGGGCGAGCGCGGGGGACAGGGTCACGCGTTGCCGGTCATGATCCACTGGGCGCGCCGGTTGTCACCTGGCCGGTGGAGGCCCCGGGGACGCCGCTTCTGCAATCTTCGAAGAATCTACAATGGCCGCGCGGCTGATGGTTCCGCGAGCGGACGTCCGCAGCGGGTCCAGCAGCTTGTGTGCTTCTGTGGGATTCGACTTGGAGAGCAACTCGCCTAATGCCAGTTCAGCTTGCTCCTTGGAAACCGTCGCCGAGGGATTGGCAATGGCATCGCGCAGCACCTTCTCGGCATCCGCCGTTTTGCCCTCGGAAATGTATATCTGGGACAGTGCGATGCGAGCCAGGCTGGCGTAGGCCTTGGGCCCGTCGTCGACAACTCGTTTATAGCGCCTCTCGGCTTCGTCCTGATTGCCCTGATCGACGGCATAGCTTGCCAGATACATGTCGGCGATCGCGCCCTCTTGGGTGCCGCTATATTTAGCGGAAAGCGCAGTGAACGCCTGCGTTTTGGCTTTGGTTTTTTCGGCTTCCGTGTCGAAGTGCAAACTGGTGGGCTCGATCGTCGAGCCGGTGGTGGCATCTTCCACGCGCAGCGCCTGGGACAGCGCTTCCTCGCGGGTGGCGGCTTGCGAGCGGTTGTAATAGATGACGCCCATCACAATCAACGCCACCGCGATAAGAGCCGCGCCGTAGCGCACCACTTCGGTTTTGTGCGCCGCCGCCCAATCGAATATGTCGAACACGTCTTCGGCAAATTTATCGGTCTTGAGATCTTTACGGGTTTGACGATCCAAGCGAAACTCCCTAGGAATAATGCGATTTTTAGTGTAACACGGCCATCCCGAATGCGCGTTTTCCGGCTATTTTTGAATGCGGAACTCGCGCCGCGCTTCGGCGGTCTGCCCGCCGACTTTATCGGCCATCGTAATCACCAGCGTGTATCTCCCCTCGGGGACATCCGGCTGCAGGTTCAAGCTGACCGCGCCGGGAACGTAGCGCTGCGGATAAAAGCCCTCATTCGCATCGGCTGCGGCGGCGGGCTGGGCGAATACCTGCTCACCGGATTCGCGCAGAATCGCGAGGCCGTATTCGACCGAATAGCGGTTCTTGTCGCCGTGCTGATAGCCGGTAATATCGAAACGCGCCCACAGCGTCTCGCCCGGATGATATACAGCGGGATTGAGCGGCGGCCCGTCGGTCTCGTCCCTGACGAACCGCAGATTGCGGGCGGTGAGGACCGGGCTGGGTTCCACCGCATGTCCGCGCACCTGGAATTCGAGTTGCGAGGTCAGGTCGGCCTTGGCGACTTCATCGCGCGCCGTGACCTTTATGTGATAGGCGCCGCCGGGAGCGAAAGGCGGGATATTGAAGTGGTGCAGGAACTTCGGATACCAGTTTTTGTCTTGCGGAAAGATGGGCTCGGCGATTTCGCCTTTGGCGCCGGGCACCAGCGGGATCCCGGAAGGATCGGTCACCTCCAGTGTCCACGACAGTTTGACGCTGCGTTGATTATCGCCTGTGACAGCGGACTGATATCCGGTCAAGCGGCAACTGAAGAACACGCTTTCTCCGGGCAGGAAGGCATGAGCCGGACCCAGTTCCGGTCCATCTTCGAACTGATGCAGCGCAATGCGGTCGACCGAAAACGCCGCGGGGGCCGGAAAGGCCGGGCACAGGAATAGAGTGCCGAGGAGCGCCGCTACCCAGCCGCGGCGAATTACTTGGGTCCAGGAAGTGGCATATCGACGGTTGAATCGGTGTCGATGCGCAATGGAATTTCGACCCATACAAATTTCTCCGTTCCCGGTTCACCGCCGTCGGTGAGGCGCAGGCGATAAGAGCCTAGCGGCACGTCAAAGGCAACGTTACCCTGCTTGGTTTCAGCCGGCGCGATCTCCCGCAGTAAGCCGAACCAGTTGTCGATGCCGTCTCCGTTTTCCAGTTCCTTGTATTCCTCCCGGTTAGGACCCTCCAGTGTAAAGAAGGGAACCGACACTGGATGGCCGCCGCCGTTAGTGGCCGAGAGCGTGATCAACAGAAAACGGTGGTCTGGAACCCGCACCTTGAAGATGTCCCCGAGTTGCGTGCGCCAGGCAGTTTGGACCACGTTATAGGTCATGGGAGTGGCGGTTACGCGTTCCCCCATCTGAAAATTGATTTGCTCCGAACCCTGCTTTTTGCATCCCGCCAGCGGAAGTCCGGCTACGAGCGCGAGCGTCAAGAGGCATAATGTAGGCAACGCCGGGCGTTTGGGCATGATCAATCCACAATCTAGCGGGAATCGCCGCGGAAGGCAAATCGGGCGGCACAGCGGCCGCAGCCTCATTGTCATGATGGCGTCGCTGCTGGCGCTACTGACCGCGTCTTCAACTCTCGCGTCCGCATTTCAGGCCCCCGCGCCAGCCTTACAGCCGGTGCATCCGCTTACCGGGCGGCGTATTGCCCACGTCATGGGCTATACCGGCGCGGACTGGCTGGAGCGTCCGGAGCGCGAATCCGAAGAAAACGTCGAGGGCGCGCTGGACGCCATTGGATTAAAATCCGGGATGACGGTTGCCGAAGTTGGCGCCGGTACCGGTTACGTGGCACTACGCATGGCCAAGCGCGTGGGTCCGAGCGGCAAAGTCTACGCCAACGATGTGCAACCGCAGATGCTGGTCCTGCTGCGTAATAACGCGGCGAAAGGCGAAATTACCAACGTGGAGACGGTGCTAGGGAGCGAGACTGACCCCAAGCTCCCGGCCGGCCAGATGGACCTGATTATCCTGGTGGACGTGTATCATGAGTTCTCGCAGCCGCAAAAAATGCTGCAGGGCATTCGTCGGGCATTGAAACCCGACGGGCGGCTGGTGCAACTCGAATACCGCAAGGAAGATCCTAACGTACCCATCCTTCCGGATCATAAGATGAGTGTGGCGGAAGCCAAAACCGAAGTGGAAGCCGAGGGTTTTAAACTAGAGCCGGTGATCGAAACCCTGCCGCGCCAGCACATTTTGATCTACACGAAAGCGATGGCAAGAGCGGCAGCAGCTAAATGAAAAAGCTTAATCGGTTCGGAAATTCCGCTTCGCAGCGGAGGATATCTGGATTTGTCCCAGACGGAGTCCCAGCTTTTCGAACTTGAGGCTGTCAATGCGACTACCCGTACAAAGTATGGCTCGACGAACGGGCCGGCGGACAACTCGAAAGCCGTTGAGAGTCTGAGTTTAGGGGTCGATAGACGAACAATCTTGCACGCGCCGCCTCCCGCATGCGTCAATATTATATGGGACTGTCGCCGGAGCCGCGTCTTCCGGCTAAGGAACTGACCCTCAATAACTTACCGCATGGCCGAGTGGACACTTAAATACGCCGACGCGCGCGGGGAGATTCACCAGCAGATCGCCGAAGCGGTCTCCGAGCGAGAACTGCGTGACCGCTACACGCAGCAGGGCTTCCTGGTCTATAACATCAAGCCGCGCTCGGAGATCAGCGGCCTCGCTTCCGGCCTGCGTCCCAGCGGCAGGCGCTTTAACCTCGAAAAATTCCTGATCTTCAATCAGCAGTTCGTCACCCTGATCCGCGCCGGTCTGCCCATCCTCCGCGCCCTGGACCTGCTCGCCGAGCGCCTGACCGACCCCAAGCTATCCAGCCACATCCGCAACGTGCGCGACGAAGTGAAAAGCGGCTCCCTGCTTTCAGACGCCTTCGCGAAACAGGGCGTGTTCCCGCCCATTTATGTCACCAGCGTACTGGCCGGCGAGCGCAGCGGCGCGCTGGCGGAAGTGATCGAGCGCTTTATCACCTATCAAAAACTGGCATTGTCGGTGCGCAAGAAACTGCTGGTTTCGCTGATGTACCCTGCGTTGCTGATCGTTTTGGTCACATGTCTGATCGTGTTCCTCATCACCTACGTCGTGCCTAATTTCGCCGAACTCTATAACAGCATGCAGGCGCAGTTGCCTACGCCAACTCTGATCCTGATCGCCATCGGCACCACCGCGCGCGGTTACGTGCTGTTCGGGTTTGGAGTATTGGTCGCGGCAGCGATTGCGCTGCGGGCCTGGGGAAAAACACCCAGGGGCAAGGAAGCGTTTGACCGAGCGCTGCTTAAAGTCCCGATACTGGGCGAGGTTTGGCTGAAGTATCAGGTGGCGCAATTTTCGCGTGTCTTGAGCACGCTGCTGATCGGCGGTATCCCGCTGATGCAGGCGCTCGACACCTCGGCAGATTCGCTGGGAACCCAAGTTCTGAAAAAGGTGCTGCAGCAGGCCACCAAGCTAGTGCGCGAAGGCCAGTCGCTTTCCGGAGCTTTACGCATTACCGGCGTGTTCCCCAGCCTGTCGCTGGATATGATTGAAGTAGGCGAGTCGACCGGCGCGTTACCCGCGATGCTTGGCAGCGTGGCCGAGTTCTACGAAGACGACGTCGCGACTCGCGTCACCGCGGCGCTCAGCCTGATCGAGCCCATCATTATGATCATCATGGGAATCTTCGTAGCCTTCGTGCTGATTTCCCTGTATCTGCCGATATTTTCTCTAGCGGATTCGATCCGCTCCTGAGGCCGGAATTCCTGACATCAACCATGGCAGCCACCAACCAAATTCTTCCGCAAGACCCGGTGCAGGAAATCGCCAAAGCCCGTGCGCTCGCCGGACGTTACTATCACGAGTTTGTCGATCTCAAAGAAACTCGCATCGATCACGACTTGTTCCATTCGATCCCAGTCGATCTCATGTTCCGTTACAATTTCGTGCCGATTCAGGCTTATAACGGCGTCGCAGGCGATGAGAACGGTACCCTCGAAATCGCCATTGCCGATCCGCGAAACCTAAACCTGATTGACGAGCTGGCGGTGCTGCTCGGCAAGAAACTGCGGGTGCGCGTGGCGACCCTCTCGCAGATTTCCGACCTGCTCAAGAAGACCGAGCAGTCGCAGCGGGTCCTCGAAGAAGTTACCGAAGGCTTCGCTCTGGATGTCGTCGGCGATGAGGATAATCCCGATGAGACGCTCTCGATCGATCGCTTGGCGGCCGGCGACTCCGACATCGCGCCGGTAATCAAGCTGGTCGACACCACCATCTTCAATGCGCTCGAACGGCGCGCCAGCGATATCCACATAGAGACCCGCGATCAGGAAGTGGCGATCAAATACCGCATCGACGGCGTGCTGCACTACGCCATGCCGCCCATCGCGAAGGACTGGCACTCGACTATCATTTCACGCATCAAGGTTATGTCGGAACTCGACATCGCCGAGCGCCGCGTACCTCAGGACGGCCGCTTCCGCGTGCGCTACAAAAACCGGCTGATCGATTTCCGCGTATCCATCATGCCCACTATTTATGGCGAAGACGCCGTGCTGCGCGTTCTGGATAAAGAATCCATGAGCGAGAAGTTCGCCAAGCTGTCGCTCGACGTAGTGGGCTTCGCCGACAACGATCTAGTCAAATTCCGCCGCTATATCAAGGAGCCCTACGGCATGGTGCTGGTCACAGGACCCACCGGCTCCGGCAAAACGACAACGCTTTACGCCGCGCTGAGCGAGATCAAGAACGACGAAGACAAGATCATCACCATCGAGGATCCGGTCGAATATCAGATCAAGGGCATCACGCAGATTCCGGTAAATGAAAAGAAGGGACTCACCTTCGCGCGCGGCTTGCGCTCGATTTTGCGCCACGATCCCGACAAAGTCATGGTGGGCGAAATTCGCGATCAGGAGACTGCGCAGATCGCCATCAATGCTGCGCTCACCGGGCACCTGGTGTTTACTACGGTCCACGCCAATAATGTTCTGGACGTGCTCGGCCGTTTCCTGAACATGGGCGTCGAAGCGTACAACTTCGTTTCCGCGCTCAACTGCATTCTGGCGCAGCGGCTGGTTCGAGTGATCTGCCCGCATTGCAAGGCGCCCGTCAAGTATTCCGATGAATACCTGACCGAGAGCGGCCTGCCCTTGGCCGATTGGGGCGAGGTGACCTTCTACGAGGGCGCGGGCTGCTTTGAATGCGGTGGCACCGGATTCCGCGGCCGTAGCGCCATCCATGAACTCTTGGATCTCTCCGAGCGTATTCGCGAAATGATTCTCAATCGGCGGCCGGCCTCCGAAATTCGCCGCGCGGCGCGCGAGGAGGGCATGACATTCCTCCGCGAGTCGGCGCTCGAAAAGGCGCGCGCGGGCGTGACCACGCTCAAGGAAATTAATAAGGTCACCTTCATCGAGGTTTGAAACAACGCATCTGATGTCCATCCTGAATCAACTTTCGCGGTTGGTAAAAGACCCACCTCCCAGCCACGTCTTCGAGCTGTCGGAGGCCGGCATTGCCTTCGCCCAGCCGGGCAACGGGCGTCCCGGCGTTCCTGGCTTCGCGCCATTCGAACCCGGCACACTGGTAGTTTCCCCGGTGGAAGACAATATTCATAAGGCCGACGCGGCAACGGCCGTGCTCAGATACATTGCGCCGCTCGACAATTCCCGCAAACGCCGCCGCGCCGCGCTGATTCTTCCGGATTATGCCGCTCGCGTCAGCGTGCTGGATTTCGATTCCTTTCCGTCGTCGCCTGAAGAGCAGCTTTCGCTCATCCGTTTTCGCCTAAAGAAAACGCTGCCGTTCGACATCGATTCCGCTGCCGTTAGCTACTTCGCTCAACCTGCAGAAAAAGGCGCGACGATCGAAGTGGTGGCGGTGATTGTGGCGCTCGAAATTATCGCGCGGTATGAGGCGCTGTTTCGCGCCATGAATTTTCACGCGGGCGAAGTGACCACGTCGGCGCTGGCTGCCTTGCATCTGTGTCCGCCGGCGACGCGCGCCGACGCCGTCAATGTGATTGCCAAGCTAAGCGCTAAGACCCTGAGTGTAATGGTCCTCCGCGGCGAAATCCTGAAGCTGTTCCGCTGTGTCGCGCTCGAAGAGGTGACGGAAGAGCAGATTCTGGCAGTGCTGCAGCCGACTCTTTCTTACGTTGAAGACGAGATGGCCGCGCCCGCCGAGAAACTCACCTTGTGCGGATTCCCGAGTGGCGCGCTTTCCGGCCTCCGCTACGAAAAAGATGTGCTGCGCAGCAGCCTTGGCGCACCTGGAGCCTTTAATGCCGGCCTGCTGGGATATTTAGAGGGGGCGCGCAACTGACGTGAGAATTCCGATCAATCTGGCGAGCGAGCCGTTCCGCCGGGACCGTCCTGTGCTCATGGCCGCTGCCGTCGGCGCGGCTCTGCTGGCAGTGGTGCTGTGCGGCTTGCTGTACCTGATCGCGGTGGATCGTACGCGTTCGGGCGACACCCGCGCGCAGGTGAATCGCCTGAATCAGGAGCTAGCCGCAATCTCGACTGAGCAGGCTCGCCTGGATGCCACCCTCCGGCAGCCGGCCAACGCCAGTATTCTGGAGCGCAGCCTTCTGCTGAACACGCTAGTCGAGCGCAAGTCCGTTAGCTGGACCAGAATTTTCGCCGATTTGGAAGCCGTAATGCCGCCCAACGTGCGCCTGATCCAGGTGCGCTTGCCGCAGATCGATTCCCGCAATCAGGTTCTTTTGGACATGGTAGTGGGATCGCAGAGTCCCGAACCCGTCATTACTTTTCTAAAGCAATTACAGGCGTCGCCGCGTTTCGGCCCCGCGACAGTACACAATTCGGCGCCTCCCACCGACAATGAGCCGCTCTACCGCTATCGCGTGAGTGTGAACTATGCCCAGAAGCTTTAACGGCGCCGCGGGAGTTACGGTTTGGTGGCGCGTCGCGCTGGGCGTGCTGCTGCTCGCGACCATCGGCGCGGCTTGGATCGTCATGTATCCCCCCGGAGGTTCGGCGGACGAGTTGCAGAAGCAGCTCGCGGCGCTGGAATCGCAGGCTGCCGCCCGGCGTGCGTTACTGGCCAGCACGCGCCAGCACGTGGCGGCTGTCGAACAGGGACGGACCGAAGGCGACAAGTTTCTGAACGAATATTTTCTGGCGCGCCGCACCGCTTATTCGACGCTGCTCTCGGAATTGATCGATGCCGCCGATCGCGCCAAGATCAAACCCAAGGAGCACGCCTACGCGACCGAGCCTATCGCAGGCTCCGATTCGCTCAGCATGATGAGCATCTCGGCCAACTACGAAGGCACCTACGCAAATCTGATGCGCTTCGTGCATGAGATTGACCGCTCGCCGCGTCTGCTGATTATCGAAGCACTGAACGCGGCGCCGGAGCAGAGCGGCGGTACGCTGAATATAAGCATGAAGATCGACACCTTCGTGCGGGACGACGGATCGGCGCAATGAACTTGATTCCATCCCAGCTCGGCGCGGAACCGAAGAAGCTGGCGCTTCTGGGCGGCTTGGCGGTGGTTTTGATCGTGGTGTACTTCATCAACCGGACCCCGGACGTGCGTCAGCAGGCGACCTCCATCACCCCGCCAGCCGCGCGGAACCCGGTTCCGCTCGAATCCTTGGGGGCCCGCGCCCGTTCGGTACAGAGCGCCGCCAAGCTGACCCCGCAGGCTGCGCCGGAGACGGGTTCCCCGCGCCGCGGACAGGCCGCGATTCAGGATTTTAAACCGACGCTCAAGCTGCCTGAGGGCGTCGACGTCAGCCGCATCGATCCGGCGCTGAAACTCAATCTGCTGGCGCAACTGCAAAACCTGCCGCTCGAAGGAGGAGAGCGCAGCCTGTTTGAATTCGGCGCTCCGCCCAAACCGAAAACCCCAATGCCCACGGTTGCAAAAGTGGTTCCCAGCGCTCCATCGATCGCAACTCCGGCCGCCCCCGTCACTCCCCCGAAGCCGGTGATCCCGCCCATCCCGCTCAAATTCTACGGCTACGTGAGCGACTCCCGGGGCGTGGTGCCCGGCGCCGCCAAACGCGCATTCTTCCTGGACGGCGAAGACATCGTAGTGGCCGGCGAGAATGACCTCATTCACAATCGCTTTAAGATCATCCGCATTGGCGTCAACTCGGCTGTAGTCGAAGACACCACCAACAAGAATCAGCAAACTCTTCCGCTGGTCGAGGAGTTGCCAGGATGACTCGCATCCCCATCGCCCGCCGCCAGGAAAGCGGTTTCGCCCTGCTGGTCATCTTCCTGATCGCAGCCGCGGTGGCCTTTACCATGTATCAGGAATTGCCGCGCGCCGCCTTCGAGAGCGCTCGCGATAAAGAGCAGCTTTTGATCGATCGCGGCAATCAATACAAGCGCGCCATTCAGGTGTTCTACGCCGAGAATAAGCGCTATCCCGCAGAGCTGAAAGATCTGGAGAGCACCAACAACAAACGTTACCTGCGCCGCCGCTATATCGATCCGATGACTGGGCAGGACGAGTGGCGCCTAATCCATACCAACGGCAGTTTCTTGACGGACTCGCTGGTCCAGAAGCCCCCCGCGCAAAATGCGAGTGGCGGTTTGCCCGGCCAGGGACAAACCCCCGGCGGAGGCCCGCTCGGCGCGAACAACATGAATACCACCGCGGTCGCAACCATCGCCTCCGCAAACAATTCGAGTGACCCGAACGCGGTCGCATCCGCCCCCGCCCTGAACCCTATGGCTCAGCAACGGCCGAGCAACCGGAGGTTCCCCACTGGTCCGGGCTTCCCGCAGCCGCCGGGGACCAATTCAGGCGCTCCGGCGGTAGGCAGCGCGAATTCTTTTGGCGCGAATTCGGCGGCCTACGATCCGTCCGACCCGCGGACGTGGCCTCCGATTACGATTACAACGCCCACGGCGCAGCCAGGACAACCGCAGCAGGCGGGATCCGGCGGACAACCGGCGCGGGGCAATCCGCCGTTTGGTGCGACACAGGCCGGTGGCGCAAGCCAGACCCTGCCAGGTCAGTTTGGAATGGCTCAAGCTCAGATCCAAGCCAGTTTAGGACAAGGTAATGGACTGGGTGGTGGAAACCCTCAGCCGTCGACTCTGGTTAATTCGAATCCGCTCGACCCGAATGCTCTTGCGGCGGCGCCGAACCCGAACGCTACTGCGAACGCGCCCCAATCGCCGGGAAATCCGAACGCGCCGTTTCCGCCATTCGGGAATCAGCCCTCGCCTGCGCAGCAGCCGCCATTTAACGCGGGACAGGCGAGTGCGCAGCAAGCTGTTAATTTGGTAACCGGTGGATTCAACCCGCAGGTGCCCCCATCGCCCCAGAACGGCGCAGCAGGAACGCAGCCAAATCCGGCCTTGCCAGGGAATAATTCCAGCAACCCCGCTCTGAATGCCATCGATAACGCGCTATTCCGGCCGAATCAGGCGCCGGTCGCGGGGCCCACCGGATCTCCCGGCATTGCGGGGGTCGCCAGCAAGTTCAAAGGCCCGAGCATTAAAGCCTATCGGGAGCGAACCAAATACCAGGAATGGGAGTTCGTATATGAACCGGCTACAAATCAGCCGGGGACGCCGGGTGCAAATCCGCTTGGTGCAAATCAACCTGCTACAAATCAATCTGGTCAGGGCGGCCCAGCGGGTCAGAGTCCGCAGCAAAGTACGAATCCTTTCGGTCCCAGTTCTGGACAACCCGCGGCAGGGGCTGCGCCGTCTAATCCGTTCTCCATGCCGAACCCGTTTGCGCCGAGCGCCGCTCCCACGCAATAGTTAAGTCCACTCGGATTTCAGCATCCCATATACGAGCAGATCATGATACCGGCCGTTCACCAGTTCCGCGTCGCGGTGTGTGCCTTCGAGCTTGAATCCCAGCCGCTGCGGAATGGCGCTGCTCTTTGCGTTGCCGGCGGCGCAGCGGATCTCTACCCGGTTCAAATCCATCTCGCGGAACAAATGCGTGATGGCTAGGCGGCAGGCGTCCGTAATAATACCGCGGCCCTCAAACTCGCGCGCCAGCCAGTAGCCCAGTTCGACGCGGCGATTGCGCCAATCGACGCGATGGGTGCCGATCACGCCGGCCACCCGCCCGCGATGCCATATGCCCGCCGTAAAGCCCTGATGCGCGGCGAACATTTCGAGCGAGGAACGAATGAAAGCGATTCCATCGTCTTCCGTTCTGGTGGCATCCACCCAGGGCAGCCATTGCCGCAGGTGCTCGCGGTTGCGCTCTATCGCCGCGAACATTTCAGAGGCGTGATGTTCCTCCAGCAGGCGGAGGTCGAAGTCCTCGCGGAGCGGCGTGGTGAACATAATTACGTGGCGCGGTTCGCGTAATTTCGCTGGTAGTAATTTTGATACTCGCCGGACTTCACGCGCGCGATCCAAGCCGCATTGCCGCGGTACCAGTCGATGGTAGCCCGCAGGCCGGCTTCGAACGGCATCTGGGCGCGCCATCCGGTCTCGCGCAGGAGTTTCTCGGTCGAGAGGGCGTAGCGGCGGTCATGGCCGGGGCGGTCTTTTACCGTCTGCATCAGTGAGCGCGGCTTGCCGAGGGTGTCGAGAATGCACTCGACTACTTCGAGGTTAGGCAACGCCCGGCTGCCCCCGATGTTATAGATCTCGCCCGCTCGCCCACGTTCGATCACCGACAAGATGGCACGGCAATGGTCGTCGACATACAGCCAGTCCCGCACCTGCATGCCGTCGCCGTAGATCGGCAGTGGTTTATCCTCGATCGCATTCGAAATCATAAGGGGAATCAGTTTCTCTGGAAACTGATAGGGGCCGTAGTTATTGGATGCGCGAGTTACCATCACCGGCATGCCATATGTCACGAAGTAGGAAAGCGCGAGCAGATCCGAACCGGCTTTGGACGCCGAATACGGGCTGCTGGCGCGCAGCGGATAGTTTTCGTCGGCATCCTGAGGCGCCGGGATGCTGCCGTAGACTTCGTCGGTCGAGACATGCAGGAAGCGCGGCGTCTGGTGCGTGCGCGCCGCTTCGAGCAGGGTAAACGTGCCGCGCAGATTGGTCTCAAATACCGGAGCCGGGGAAAGAATACTGCGGTCTACATGGGATTCGGCCGCGAAGTTCACGATGACATCGGGCTGCGCTTCCGCGATCGTCTGATTCACCAGCGCGGCGTCGCAGATGTCGCCGTGCACAAAGCGATAACGGGCATCGGTGGCTACGGGAGCCAGGTTTTCCAGATTGCCGGCGTAGGTCAGTTTGTCGAAATTCACCACCAGCGACGGACGCTGCGCCGCCGCGCCAGACCATGAAGTAGAGGAATCCAGCAGCATCCGCACAAATGCGCTGCCGATGAAGCCGGCCCCTCCCGTGACGAAGAATTTCATTTGTGCTGCAGCTCCCAATCGTAAGCGATGGAGCTCTGATTGTGCGCGATTCGGCCTTCGTCCTGCGGGTTGTACAGGCGATTCGTCACATAGATCAGCATGCCCACTTGCTGGCCGATCACCTTATATCCGTGACCTACGCCTGGTGGAATGAAAATCTGCCAGGGCTTGAGAGCGCCCGTATAAAGCGTATTTTTCAGGCCATAGGTGCGTGAATCCGGCCGCAGATCCACCAGCGCCACTTGGAACATGCCTTGCGAAGGAACCCAGAGATCGGTCTGGTGGCGATGGAAATGGAATGCCTTGATAGTCCCCGGATAGCTCAGCGCCGCGGAGACCTGAGTCGTCTCCGGCACGAAATCCGCAGCCAAGCCCTGCTTCAGCCGCACGATCTCCAGGAAATATCCACGATCGTCAGGCCAGAGATCGTACGCGCGAACTCGGACGCCCTCGATTAAGTCGGCCGAATCCGGCGTGCGAATGATCTTGCCGATACCCGGTTCACACTTCGGTGTTTCGATGGAAATGTCTTGTCCAGTGGTGGTATTCACTGGAAACTAGATTAACGCGGAATTAACGTGGATGGGTTTCGAAAAAAGATCCGCCTAATTCGCCCGCAAAGTGATATTTCCGATTCCACCATGGATATCGAGGTGAACGGTGACCTTGGCATCCTCGCGCTGCGGACTAACCCAACGGCCATTGTGCTTCTCCAGGCCTTCCGCGTCGATATTACCGATACCGCCGTGCGCGTCGGCAACGATGCCCACACCAGTGGGCAACCTTACCATCGCGTTGCCCACGCCGCCGTGAATCTCCACGTCGTAATCGCGCTTGGGATTGCCGCGGAGGTCCATGTCCAGATTGCCGACGCCCATATGCACTTCAATCCCGCGCAGGTTCAGAGCGCCCAGGTTCATCTCCGCGTTTCCGGCGCCCAGGTGCGTGACTACGTCCAATGGCACGTCATTATTCAGGCGGAGCTTCCATTCGTAACGTCGCGAAGAGCCGAAATGGCGGACGCGCGGTTCTGCAATCGTGAGGTGTCCGCGGAAGCTGCCGTCCTCGTAGCGCACAAGTGGTTCCTGCTCGGGAGTGCTGAAAGAAAAGTCCGCATCCAGCAGCCGAGGCGATCCGCCTTCGACATTCAACTCGCCCGCGCCCATGCGCATTTCGACGCGCACCATTTCGGCTTTGTCGAGTTCGATAGCCTTCGAAACGTGCAGAAGGGGTCTCGCATAGGACGTTCTATCCCGCGCGTCGCACCCCGTGAGGGCGAGCATTGCCATAGCCGCCAGGAACAATCTGCCGCTCATGCCCAGAAGATACGGAGTGAGGGCAGGGAATGTTCCCGGAAAGTTTTCAGACCCGGAGGTAGTCGGGCCGCCAGTTCTTGATGGCCGATTTGACCTGTTTCTGGTCCCAGTTCCCGTCGAGCGTCTGCTGCACCAGCCCGGCCACCTCGCCATCGGAGGCAAACCTTAGGGCAATAAGTTGCCCTTCGCTCAAGTCGCCGATGCGCGCCCGCGTGGCCTCCGGCAGCAATTGCGCGAGCCGCAGCCGCTCTTCCAGGCGAATCACGCGGTCCTGCACCTTCAGAGCGTATAAGCGCGTTTTAAACATCACCACGATGGCCCAAAGCACGCCTAGCAACCGCACCACGCCCCACCAGTCGGGTTGCCGGACCAAGGCATAGATCGTCGCGCCCAGCAATATCAGGGCGCCCACGGCTAGAAACCCGTGAAACATCGGGTCGAAACGAGCATGATTCTTCAGGTTCTGTTCGGGTTGGGCCATGTAGACTCCTCGGCGCGATGATAGGACAGTTCAAGACTCTGGTCAATCGCAATTTTGTTGATTGTTTTGCAAAAGCCCGTAAGCTCCGGTGGCGAATAGCAGCGCTGCGCTTAACGCGAAAACACCTCGAATCCCGAGGTGCGTGGCCCACACGCCCGACAACAGCATGGCTGCCAATTGCGCCAGCGAAGTGAGCGACGCCGACGCCCCGCTTACGCGTCCGCGCAACTCCCGCGGAGTCTCCCCTTGCAGCATCACGGCGGCCGCAAGCACAACCACGGCTACTCCCAGCCCCATGCCGGCGGACCCGATTAGCGCCGCCGCCTGCGTAGGCTCCGCCGCGATTAGCAGGATGGAAGCGCCGACGGTGGCCATGCCCCAGCCGATCAGCCTCGGCGGATCACTCCAGTGCGCGTGTTTGCTCAATAGAGCCGAGCCCGCCACCGTGCCAGCAGCGATTAGCATCCCGATCATTCCCAGCAATTCGGGCCCGCAGTGTAAGGCGTCACGGACATAAACCGGCGCCACCGCGGCGAAGCATCCAGCGGCGAAGGTCCCTGCTGTCATGGAAAACACTACGAAGGAGAAGCGGGGATCGGTAAACAGAAAGCTGAATCCTGCGCCGAGATCGCGAAACACCGCGCGCGGCGGAGATCGGTTTGCCGGACTGGAATAGCGCAACGTCGCCAGCAACAACGCGGAGCAGAAGAAGGTTGCACTATCAGCCACGTAACAGATCCGTTCGCCGAAAGCCGCCACCAAGGCGGACGCAACCGCGGGGCTCGCAATACGCACCACCTGCATGCTCTGCTGCATGCGCGCATTCGCCGCCAGCAGAAGACCCGGCGGCACCAGCAATGGAAGAGTGATGGCCCGCGCCGGCGCGAAGAAATTTGAGAAGCAGCTCACCGCGAAACTGATGGCGCAGATTTGCGGCAGCGTAGTCGTGCGCGCCAGTAGCAGAACGAGCACGCCCCGCGCCAGATCGCTAGCGATCATGGTGCGCTTTGGGTCCCAGCGGTCGGCAAACATTCCGGCCACCGGGCCCAGAACCACACTGGGAGCCAGCGACGCGATGAACACGCTCGCCATCTCGCCTGCGCTACCGTGCATGCGGAAGACAATAGCTACCTGCACCGCGAAGAGCGCCAGGAAGTCCCCCAGCAGGCTGACGGTCTGTGCCAGCCATAGCCGTCGAAAAGCGGTCACGCACGGAGATTAAACCAGAGACACAGAGCGCACGACCCCGGCAAACGCGCAGGTGATGCTTTTATAAACGTTTATTGTGTTGGCCGAGGCGTTATTCGCGTGCGATGCCGCGCGTGCTGGAGCGAATGAACGACACCAGATGGCGCGTGTGTTCCGTTGAAACACCATGCTCGATGCTCGTCAGCGCGTCTTCCAGCTTCAATCCGGAGCGGTACAGCACTTTATACGCCGCCTTGAGGGCCGCGATCTCGCCGGAGTCGAAGCCGGCGCGCCGTAGTCCGACACTGTTCAGGCCAGTGGGCCTCACGTTGAAATCCGAGTATAGAAAATACGGCGGCACGTCCAGATTCACCCTGGTTCCACCGCCCACCATCGCCAGGCGCCCGATCTTGGAATATTGATGAACCACCACATTGCCCGAGATGAAGGCTTGGTCTTCCACCACCACATAGCCAGCGATCAACGCGCCGCTGGCGATCACAGTCTGGTTGCCGATTTTGCAATTGTGCGCGATGTGGCCGGAGGTCATGATGTAGTTGTCGTCTCCGATTACGGTTTCCGATTCGGGCGCAGTCCCGCGCGAGATGGTGTAGTGCTCGCGAATCCGGTTGCCGTTGCCGATCTTCAAATAGCTGCGGTCGCCTTTGAATGCTTTGTCCAGCGGATCGGTACCGAGCACCGTACCGGCCGAAATATGGTTGCGCTTGCCGAGCGTAGTCCAGCGCTTGATGTAAACGTAGGGTTCCAGAAAGCACCCGGCGCCCAGCACGACGTCTTCTTCGACCACGCAAAAATCGCCGATGACGACCCCGGCCCCGATCTTGGCGTCGCGATGCACCCGGGCCGTCGGCGCGATCTGAGCGTTAGTGACGGGCGGCATGATTTAGGTGACGGTTCTCAATACCTGGAAAAGTATCAACCACAAAACCGTCAAAAAGTGCCAATAGTAACTTACGACATCCACCAGTTCGCGGCGTTTCTTGCGCCCGAACACCACCACGAAGAGCGCAATCAAGCCGCCCAGCAGGTGCGTGCCATGCAATCCGGTGAACAGATAGAAAAAGGCGCCATGCGGGTTTTCCATCATGTACGCGCCTTGGCGTTGAAGATCCCGCCAGGCTACGAACTGCGCCGACAGGAACGCCACACCGAGCGTCGCCGTAAGCAGGAGTAAACGGTCCGCTACTCGCCAAAGGCCCTTGCGAAACACGCGGCGCGCTGCCTCCAGTGTCACGCTGCTGGCAAGAATCAGCGCCGTGCTCAGCCACAGCACGCGGGGCAACCGGACGGGCTCCCAATAAGACGCCATGCCGGAGCGCCAAATATAAGCGATGATCAGTGCGGCGAAAAAAGCGGAGATGGAAATGCATGCCGTCCAGATGAGGACGCGGTAGGCTCCGGGCGGCGCTTTCGTCGGGTCCTCCAAAGACGAGGGCAACAGCACCACCTGGTCGGTCTTCGTCGCGCGGTCGCTGACAATGCGCGTCATGTTTCAATCCACCCGTTTCTATTTTACGCTGGCTTCCCGCGCGGCGAATCGCGGCGCTGCGTCGACGCGCGCTTTCGGGCGGACGCCATCGCAAAATCCGCGAATTCAAGTATGCTGAGGAATGGATACCGCGCCTTCACTCCAGGAAGGTTTCGCCCAGTGGACTTCCAGCTTTGACTACCTGCGTAAGCTGTTTTGCGCGATGCTGCTCGAAGAGGGCGATGCCGAACTAGCCGCTTTCATCGAAGCCTGCTTCGGCGGTACACGGGGTTGCGCAGACCGCGCGCGGCAAGAGGCGGCGGCTTCCGAACTTTCCTCCCGTTACTGCCAGGCGCTGTCGATCGTGTTTCAGTTGATGGACGTGGTGGAGGAAAACACCTCGAATCAGGTCCGGCGGCGCGCCGATGACCCGCGCAGGCGCGAGGGCGAGCCTGGTTTCTGGCTTTGGAACCTCAACGATCTCCGCCAGCGTGGATTCAGCGAGGAAGAAGTCCGCAACGCTATGCGCGGCGTTTCGGCCGAGCCTGTACTGACAGCGCATCCCACCGAGGCCAAGCGGGCAACCGTGCTGGAACATCACCGCACCCTCTATCTGCTGCTTGTCGAGCGGGACAACCGCCATTTCACTGAAGTGGAGCTGGCGATTTTCGAGCGCCGCATGAAAGCGGCCCTGGAGCGCCTGTGGCGCACCGGTGAGATCCGGCAAGAGAGGCCTGAAATAGCGAGCGAAGTAACAGGGGTGCTGCACTACCTGCGAACCGTGTTCCCAGAAGCCGTCGAGTTGCTCGACCTGCGCTTCCAGCATTGCTGGCGCGCGGTATTTGGAACGGAGCCTCCGCCGCTGCCGGGACTCGCCGTCGGAAGCTGGGTG
>Ga0207667_10002703_pt1 | contig 21943 bp, 18 predicted proteins | sample KBSCornC52_FD_184301 | JGI IMG/M metagenome (GOLD analysis project Ga0207667, IMG submission 184301) | Corn rhizosphere microbial communities from Kellogg Biological Station, Michigan, USA - KBS Corn C5-2 (SPAdes) (version 2) | ecosystem: Host-associated > Plants > Roots > Rhizosphere > Soil ...
ACCTTCCCAAATTTTATTTCTGTTACAAATATAGAGTATTTTATAATACTATGCAATACATAATACCTGCTTTTTTAAGGTAGTAGTCATTAAATATTTCTATTTGAGCAATAGAAGTCACTCTAGGTAAAGGTTTGGCAGGTTCGCTACTAATAAAAATATTTTAAAGGAATTTACGAACGGAAATAATTCTTGATGAATGGTATTAACTCACTGCGTGGGCGTTGATAAAATCGCAGCTATTTAAATAAATTATAGGTTATCCAACTCATAATATAAGCCAAGCTAGTCATATATGTCAGCATAGTAAGCGGCCATTTCCAACTACGTGTTTCGCGTTTTACAACAGCCAGCGTACTCATGCATTGCATAGCCAACACGTAAAAAATCAAGAGAGATAAACCGGCAGCAAGCGTGTATACTTTTGTTCCATTAGGCCATACTGCTGCTTTCATTTTTTGGCGAAGTGTTGCATTATTTTCATCTTTATCATCACCAACGCTATACAATGTTGCCATTGTACCAACAAAAACTTCCCTTGCGGCAAAAGAAGTTATAAGAGCGATACCAATCTTCCAATCATAACCCAGCGGTTTGATCACCGGTTCGATTGATTTACCAAGAATACCTGCGTAGGAATTTTGAAGCAACTCTGTTCTTTTTAATTTATCAAATTCTGCTGATTGGGCAGGCTGCTGCTGAACAAGCGATGCATATTTTTCAGAAACGCCTTTCATTTTTCCCGGAGGACCGTAGGTACTCAAAACCCATAGTAAAAGGCTTATTACCATAATTACTTTCCCCGCCTGGAATACAAATACTTTAGCCTTCTCAATCATTGTATAAAACATATTTTTCCATCTTGGCTCCCGGTAAAGAGGGAGTTCCAATATAAAAAAACTCTTCTCTTTACTTTTAATAAACCACTTCATCACGTAAGCAGACAGCAACGCCATTATAGTCCCGGTTAAATACATCAGCATCATTACCATTCCCTGCAAGCCAATAAACCCCAGGTACATTTTATTTGGAATTACCAATGCTATCAACACCGTATAAACGGGAAGCCTTGCGCTACAGCTCATTAACGGCGTACACATTATGGTGAGTAATCTTTCTTTTTTATTTTCTATTCCTCTTGCACTCATAATTGCGGGAACCGCACAGGCAAGCCCGCTAATCATTGGCATAACGCTTTTTCCATTAAGGCCCGCTTTTCGCATAACCCTATCCGTTAGGAAACTTATTCTTGCCATGTACCCGGTGTCTTCTAATAATGTTATCAAACCAAATAAGATCATGATCTGCGGAACAAAAACCAATATCCCGCTTAATCCTGCGAGGATGCCATTTATAAAAAGGTCGCTGAACCAACCTTGTGGCAAAATGCCCCCCAACCATCCTCCTGCCTTTGCAAACGTCCACTCAATTCCATCCATCGGAAATTGTGCAAGTAAAAATATACTTTGGAATAATGAGAAAAGAACAACCAATAAAATAAGGTAACCCCAGGTACGATGCAACAGTATATCATCCAGCTTTTGAGTAAATAAAGCTTTATGTAATGGGTCCGCTTCCACTACGGTTTGCTGCATTATATTTTTTATTTTGCTGTAACGCTGCAATATTTCTTCTGCCTGTGTTTTAGAAGGATTAAATTTTGTTTCAGCTTCAATGTTTTCAATGGCATCTTGTACCGGCTGCTCCAGTGCGAAAGTTTCATGATTAATTAAATAATGTATAGCTCGATAATCACTAATATCAGGAAATAATTTTTGAATTTTCTTTATCGCCTGTGGAGCAAAAGAAGATGCATCAATAAAATTCCGATCAGGAATTTTACCAATATTCTCCACGGTCTTTTCTATGGCTTTTTTAAGCTCCCCAATTCCCTTATTTTTCCTTGGGTTTACAGGTATTACCAATATCCCCAATTCTCTTTCGAGGCCTGCAATATCTATTTGTATATTGTTTTTCTTTGCTATATCCACCATTGTCAAGGCTACTACAACAGGCTTTTTTAGATCCAATATCTGCGAGCAAAAAAGCAAGTTTCTCTTAAGATTGGAAGCATCGGCAATTAAAACGATAACATCAGCTTTCACTTCTTTATCATCATCCATCAAAACCTTATAGGAAACCCATTCGTCATTTCTTTTTGGATACAGGCTATAAGTGCCCGGCAGGTCAATGATTTTTGCTGAAATTTTTTCAGAAATTTTACTGGTTCCTGTTTTCTTGTCAACAGTAACTCCGGGAAAATTTCCCACCTTTTGGTTCAATCCTGTCAGTGAGTTAAACAATGAACTTTTGCCACTGTTGGGATTTCCCACTAAAGCGATATGCAATTGGTTATTCAAATAATTACTTTATAAGCTGTAAATTTAAAGCTAACTGGTATGAGTACCTTACGAATTAAGAAAAGAGATTAAGAACTTAATTTTTTTATCATTTACTTCACTCGCTTATTCATATTATTTTTGCCTGATAAAATTTATATTCCCCAAATGAAAAATGCCCTATTTATTTTATTGCTTTTTACGCAGGTTGCTTTTTCACAAAGATTAAAAAAGGCCGATAGAATTATTATCGATAATCTTCACACCGAAATTGGTTATCTCGCAAGTGACAAGCTGGAAGGAAGAAGAACGGGAACCGCAGGTGAAAAGCTGGCCTATGAGTACATATCAGATCAATTTAAGAAACTTGGGCTAATCCCGAAAGGAGATAATAATACTTTTATCCAAAGTTTCGAAATAAATGAGGGAAAAGAGATTCTTCCTTCTACACATCTTTCATTAAACAGCAATGATCTTACTGTTGAAAAAGATTTTTTCCCTTTCATTTTCAGTGGCCAGAAATCCATAGAAGCTAATGCGTCCCCATCACTACTAGAAAAAGGAATGCCCTGGTTTTTAGACATAAAAGATATTCTTGAAAAAAATAAAAACAATCCGCATTTCGATATTGAAGAAGCTATTAAAAATAATGCGGTCGATTTTGCCCGTAAAGGTGCTTCTGCTGTTATTGTTTATAATACCGGTGCCAAAGATGACGGGGTGATTTTTGATGGAAAAGAAAAAATCGATCCCATAAAAATACCAGTTGTGTTTGTTACGAAAGATGCCGCCAAAAAATTTTTAAGTGATAAAACTGCTAATTACGATATTAACCTCTCGGTAGCTTTAGATGATAAAAAAAGAACTGGTCATAATGTAACTGGTTTTGTTAATAACGGTGCCGCCAACACGATAATTATTGGTGCGCATTACGATCATCTTGGATATGGCGAAGATCACAATTCACTGTGGACTGGCCCACCAGAAATTCACAATGGGGCTGACGATAATGCAAGCGGAACGGCTGCGGTTATTGAACTTGCAAGAATGCTGAAAAATGCCAGACTGAAAAACAACAATTATCTTTTCATTTGTTTTTCAGGAGAAGAGCTGGGATTATATGGATCTAAGTATTTTACTGAACACCCGACTGTAGATCTTAACACAGCAAATTACATGATCAATTCTGACATGGTTGGAAGATTAAATGATAGTACTCATTCAATAACGATTGGGGGCTACGGAACTTCACCAACATGGGGAAATATTTTGGAACAAAACACAAAAGCGTTCAGCGTAAAATTCGATTCAAGTGGAATCGGGCCAAGCGATCACACTTCATTTTATTTAAAAAATATTCCTGTTTTATTTTTCTTTACTGGTATACATAAAGATTATCATAAACCAACTGATGATGCAGATAAAATTAATTTCGCTGGCGAGCTCCAGGTAATTAAATATATATACCATGTAATTGAAGAAACCAATAAACTTGGCAAGCTCGCTTTTTTAAAAACACGTGAACCAAAAATGGACGGGAAGCGATTTACGGTAACGTTAGGTATTATGCCTGACTATACTTTTAGTGGAAAGGGAGTTCGTGCCGACGGTATAATTGATGGAAAGCCGGCGCAGCAAGCAGGCATGCAAAGCGGCGATGTAATTGTAAAACTTGGTGAAAATTCTGTTTCTGATCTAAATTCTTATATGAGTGCTCTGAGTAAATATAAAAAAGGCGATGCGACAACCGTTACCATACTGAGAGGGAAGGATGAAATAAAGTTTAATATTATTTTTTAAATTAAGCAACCCGTTTTTCTGATGAAGCTTCGGATAGATAATAATGTTATGGTAGAAGAATTCTTTGCAGATACACGCCTGCTGGGGATTGTAGCGCCTATTGAACAATACCGGTTTTGCTGGCACCTTAATCAAATGTTGAATTTTAATTTCAGGATAAATAACAATATTGAGATACAATTAAATAAGAAGGAGCGAAAATATTTTTTCCCGATTTACGAATTTGGTGAGCAGTCCGGAACTATAAAACATTATTTATACAATAATGAAGATGATGGAGAATATTTACTGCCTGAATTTAAACATCTCGATTTTTTGTGGCTTATTAAAGATGATATTATGCATGATGACGATGTGGGTTTGCTCACCAGTTCTATACGAACAATACCTTCTGTACAACTCGTCACTGAGCTAACCAATGAAAAAATAAAAAACAAACAACACCTTATCTTTTAATTTTTAAAAATATTTTATGTGGAAAGAACAAAATAATTCACTTCATAAAAAATTTGAATTCAAAAATTTTTCGGAAGCCTTTGCATTTATGACTCGTGTTGCTCTCGCGGCAGAAAAAATGGATCATCATCCTAACTGGACAAATGAATATAATAAAGTTGAAATCTGGTTATCATCTCACGATGCAGGGGACACCGTTACTGAAAGGGATCAAAAACTTTCAAAAATAATTGATGCCTTGTAAAGTGCTTTTGTTGAAGTTTGTTTAGGCTATTCAATAAAAATTATCTTTTCTTTTTTAGAAATAAATTTTCCAATAGGATTTAAAAATTTATCTAATCCCTGCTGACAGAATAAATTTTTAACCAATGAAATTGCTTCGGGATCTACGGCAATCAACAAGCCGCCACTTGTTTGCGGATCTGCTAATATTGCTTTTTGATAGTCATTGATGCTTCCGGTTTTGTCGCCATAGCTATCCCAGTTTCGGATAGTTCCACCGGGCACACACTTACGCTCTACATAATATTTTAGATCCTCAATTATCAGTGGAACATTTGCAAAATCAATAATGGCGCTTAGTCCGCTGCCTTCTGCCATTTCAACTAAATGGCCCATCAATCCAAATCCTGTTACATCCGTCATGGCGTGTACGCCCTTGACGCTACTTAACAATGCTCCGGGTTTATTTAGCTGCATCATTTGATTTGCTGCCAAATTCTTATGTTCCTTCAATAATAATCCTTGTTTTTCAGCTGTCGTCAAAATTCCGACACCAAGAGATTTGGTTAAAAAAAGTAAATCACCTTCTTTAGCATTGTTGTTCTGTTTTATATTTTCGATTGAAACAAGTCCATTCACCGCAAGTCCAAATATTGGTTCGGGACTGTCAATGCTATGCCCGCCTGCTAAAGATATTCCAGCTTCCAGGCAAATACTTCTTGCTCCCTCAATAACTATTTGAGCAACGTCGGGCGATAATTTATTTACCGGCCAGCCTAAAATCGCGATAGCCAATATTGGTTTCCCACCCATTGCATACACATCGCTAATAGCGTTGGCTGAAGCAATACGACCAAAATCAAAAGGATCATCAACGATCGGCATAAAAAAATCTGTCGTGGAAATAAGAGCAGTTCCATTACCAAGGTCATATACTGCCGCATCATCTTTAGTATGATTCCCTACTATCAATCTTTTATTATCGGGAATGGCAAGATTGCTATGTAAGATTTTATCTAAAACCTGTGGAGAAATTTTACACCCACATCCGGCACCATGAGAATATTGAGTGAGCTTTATTGAATCTGTTGTTATTGTTAAACCGGATATATCAGTCATGCCTAAACGCTGTTTCTTAGTGTAATTTTTTTCTTTTTAAAATGATGGCGGAATTTTTTTGAAGGTCACCGCTGAAGCGAATTTCATGCCTCACATTTCCGTCATAAACTATCAGTAGGCCTGTATTCGGCGGGATACTCCCAAGGTTTTCCGCATACATGATTAAAGAAATAGAGTCGCCCATTTCGGGTGTAAGATAAATAGTTTTAGTTATTCCTTTAGCAGTTAACCCTTGCATAGGCATTATTACTTTACCATTCAATAAAATACTTACAGTGTCACCATCAATTTCGCCATTGTCATAAAGTGTAAGCAACAGGCTGTCATTTTTAATTTCAACACTTTGTACAGTTTCAATTTTTCGGGAAGAAATATCTGCTGCGGCTTTAATAACAGGAGGTGCATAAGCATGAGTAACTTCCTTATTTTTAGAAAGATTTTTTACTGTAATTAATTGATCATTTTTCTTCTTACCTTTCTTCTCATCGCTTTCTGTATTTATCGCTGAAACTTTAGATACATCATTTTTAGGTTGAACTGTTTTTGGGGTTTCCGTAGCCTGTTCTAATATCTTCTTCCCTTTATTATTTACATTTTTTTCTGCATTGCTTTTAGAAGCAGCAATATCATTATCGGAAAACGTAGTGTCTCTTTTTTTATTCAACGCAGCATCCTTCACAGAGGTTTGATTATTAACTGAGATTTTTTTTCGTTGTGCCGTGTCAGTTATATTTAAATTAGCTGCCGTGGATAACTGTTTTTCTTTACTTTGAATTTCTTCTTTTTTAGCAGAATTATTTAAGTTGTTTTTAGCTAACAGATTTTCCTTTTTCGTATTTCGTTGTTGAATTTTATTATTCGAGTCAGAATTTACAACAGGTTTATTTACAGTTGTTACATTCTTTGAATAATTATCGTATGACATAAAGGACAGAGAGTTTGCAAGTCCTAATTTTTCCAGTTTTGGAATGATTAAAGTTTCCTGTATTTCCTTTTTCCTATGAAGTAAAATACTGCCCGTAATGCTTTCATAAACTTTGGTCCTGTTAGTTTTCCACGGGCCACTCAATATTAACGAACTATCTGTTTCGGTTAATACTAAATCACTATACGTTTTTACTCCTTTCGCCGGAGGCTCAATATAATTATTATCAATAAGTTTATCGTCCTCAATAAAATAATGGTTATCTGACTTTTTTATTTTTACAGATTTTACTCCAATATTTTCAACACTGTCAATTAAAAAAATTGTGTAAGAATAACCGTTTAGTTTCCGGTTATTCTCACTGATTGCCAACTCATACTTTAAATATTGCTTTGTTGTATCGTTATAAAGAGTACCTGTCCAAACGCCTGTAACATTCTGTGCTAAAAGCTTTAAGGGCAAAAGAAAGATTATGAGCAGAAATTTCATAGCTGCAATGGATTTATGTAAATAAGTCAGACATTTTTAGAGTTAACCTCTCAACATTACTGATATCAACGGTTGGACAGGGTATTTTATTTAATAACAACTCAATATTTTCACGGTTATAGAGACTTTTTAAGTACCATTTATCGTAATAATAAAGCAAAATTCGAAAACTCTCTGCCAAATTATTTTCCGTCAAAAATTTTATCGCATTTTTAGTTTCAAGACCTCCCAGTCTTTTTTGTATTTTTTCAATGGCTTTTACTAATTCTTCCTTTTTAAATAATCCGTAGTTAGCAACAATAAACTTCAACCTTTCTTCAAAAGGTATGTCGAAAAAAAATACCGGGCTTCTCCTCATTTGATGCCAAAATGCGTTAGGAATGCCGATTGTTCCAATGTGCCTGCTTTCATCTTCAAGCCATACTTTGCTATTTGTATTTTGCGGGTAATGTTCACCGTTAGTAGGTTTATTATCACCCTTTTTTGCAATTTTAAACAATTCAATCGCCAAAAGATTTTCAAACATTTCCTGTCCTGGCTGGGCCGCTTCACCCAAGCTTCCAAAAGCTGAACCTTTGTGATTAGCCAACTTCTCAAGATTTATAACTTTGTGGCCTCTGTTTTTCATTTCCTCAAGTGAAACTGTTTTACCGGACCCGGTGAAGCCACCTAGAATATTTATTTCATATTCTTTTTCAAATTGTACATGCACCCATTTGCGAAACGACTTATATCCGCCTTTAAGAGTGAATACTTTAAACCCAAATAAATTTAATAACCACGCAACCGCTCCGCTCCTCATACCTCCACGCCAGCAATGTATGAGTACAGTGTTTTTATTGCTTTGCAAATCTTCTATATTTTTTGATTCGAGGAATAATTTGTAATACTCTTCCACTTCCGGAAGAATTAATTTCATTCTTTCTGAAAAATGATCAAGCCCAATCTTTACAGCGTTCTGCCGGCTTTGATGCTTGTATGCCGTTCCAATAACACTTCTTTGATCATCTGTAAATAAGGGCAAAGTAAAAGCGCCGGGAATATGAGCATGCGAATATTCCGCCGGACTCCTAACATCAAATACCGGGTATTCCTTTGAAAGCTCCAAAAACATTTCTATATCAATCTGCTCAATGGCCACTGCTATAAAATTAATGTATGCTTAAATAAAAAACCACTGCTGACAGTGGTTTCATAAACTTATATTTAGGTTTGATTATCCATTCATTGAAGTAAGAAACTCCATATTATCCTTGGTTCCTTTCATATTTTTCATCAAAATATTAATTGCCTCTTCAGGATTCATATCTGCCATGTGATTTCGGAGAACCCACATGCGTTGTAATACTTCCTTATCGAGTAATAGATCATCGCGTCGTGTGGATGATGCAACAATATCGATGGCGGGAAAAATTCTGCGGTTTGATAACCTGCGATCTAACTGCAATTCCATGTTACCCGTTCCTTTAAATTCTTCAAAAATAACTTCATCCATTTTGCTACCTGTATCTACTAGGGCTGTTGCAATTATTGTGAGTGATCCACCGAACTCAATCTTTCTTGCCGCGCCAAAGAATTGCTTAGGCTTTTGCATGGCGTTTGCTTCAACACCACCTGACAGAACCTTGCCGCTAGCCGGAGAAACGGTATTATGAGCACGGGCAAGTCTTGTAATACTATCCAGTAAAATAACAACGTCGTGGCCACATTCCACCAGGCGCTTAGCTTTTTGCAAAGCCATTGTGCTTACTTTCACGTGCTTCTCGGCTGGTTCATCAAAAGTTGAGGCAATCACTTCTGCTCTTACACTACGCTCCATATCGGTAACTTCCTCTGGTCTTTCATCTACTAACACAATCATTAAATAACACTCTGGATGGTTTGCTGCGATCGCATTGGCAATTTCTTTCAACAACATTGTTTTACCAGTTTTTGGCTGGGCAACAATAAGTCCTCTTTGTCCCTTTCCAATGGGTGTAAACAAATCAATTATCCTGGTCGAGAGATTAGTTGGTGTTAAAAATAAATTCAATTTTTCAAAGGGAAAAAGAGGGGTCAAATAATCGAAAGGCACCCTGTCACGAACTTCATCTGGCCCTTTGCCATTTATGGTTTCAACTTTTAACAAAGCAAAATATTTCTCGCCTTCTTTTGGTGGACGAACAGAGCCATACACCGTATCCCCTGTTTTTAATCCAAATAATTTTATTTGAGATGGTGAAACATATATATCATCTGGCGAAGAAAGGTAGTTGTAATCACTACTTCTTAAAAAACCGTAGCCATCCGGCATCATTTCCAAAACACCTTCGGCCAAAATAACTCCATCAAATTCAATATTAAACGCCGGTTCTTTCTTATGTGGAAAGCCTTTTTGTTGATTTTGAAACCCGTTATTTAATGGCGGTTCCATTATCTCTTCTTCATTTTCATCGTTCAATAGCTCTACAAGGCTTGGCGCAATAGATTTTGGATCCGAAAGTTCTTCTATTACTTTTTTATTAGGTCTTGGTTCATCAGCCGTAACAGATTCTTCATCTTTGTGTCTTTTTACCGTCTTTTTCTTTTCGTCAGCTTTCTTATGCTTCGCCTCTTTGGCTGAATCTTCAACAATATCTTCTAGAGGAGATTCCTCTTTTGCCAATTTATCAGGAGCTGTTTTAACTATCCTTTTTCTCTTAGGCTTTTCGGGCCCCGCAGAGGTTTTTTCAATGTTATTCATTGCTGATTGTTTATCAAGAATTTTATAAATTAATTCTTGCTTTTCTAATGTTTTTGCGTCGGAAATATTTTGTTGTTCAGCTATATCGAGCAACTCCGGAACGAGCATATCGTTCAGTTGTAAAATGTCATACATAAAGAGACGTGTAGATTAATAATCAAACGAGCCTGAAAATTGCAAATCTAAATTTTGATGATTTATTATGGAATGGATTCTATTAACAGTATTATCGAGGAGACCGTAGCAAAGAAGTACCAGTCAGCTTTCTTCTGCAATAATACAGCAAATTTCTAAAAAAAAAGAAAAATATTAATAAATTATGAATTCTATGCCAATGCCTTTACACCAATATATTAATCAAATAAAGACAATTGCAATAAGTACTGGAATTTTCTCTGTTGAATCTATTTGGTGATATTTTATATTTGCAACAATTCAAAATAAGAAATGTTTAACGACAGGATAAGAATAAAGAAAATTTTAAATGGTGATTTGTTACGTCATACTGTAACTGCTATGGGCTGGGTTCGGACTTTCAGGAACAACCAGTTTATCGCGTTAAATGATGGTAGTACAAATAATAATTTGCAAGTAGTAGCAGAGTTAGGCAAATTTGAGGATAGTCTATTGAGGAGAATTACTACGGGGGCTGCATTAAAGGTAACAGGAGAAATTTTAGCTTCTCCCGGAAAAGGACAAAAATTTGAATTACGGGCAAACAGTATTGAAATTTTAGGAGATAGTGATGCAGACAAATTTCCTTTACAGCCGAAAAGACACAGCCTTGAATTCTTGAGAGAAATCGCTCATCTGCGTTTTCGTACAAATACTTTTGGTTCTGTTTTTCGGATTAGACATTCACTAGCTTTTGCTATTCACAAATTTTTTAACGACAAAGATTTTGTATATCTGCATACGCCAATTATAACTGCATCTGACGCTGAAGGTGCTGGCGAAACTTTTCATGTCACAAATTTTGATCTTTTAAGTCCTTCAAAAAAAGAAGATGGTTCGATAAATTATAAAGATGATTTTTTTGGACGTGCAACAAATCTCACTGTAAGCGGACAACTTGAAGCAGAACTTGGAGCATTAGCATTATCTGACGTGTATACATTTGGCCCGACTTTCCGCGCCGAGAATTCGAATACAGCCCGCCATCTTGCCGAGTTTTGGATGATAGAACCCGAAATGGCTTTTAGTGATCTGGAAGATGATATGAATCTTGCGGAAGAATTTATTAAATATATTATTAAATATGCTTTAGAAAACAATCGTGAAGACCTCGATTTTCTTGCGACACGTCTCTCCGAAGAAGAAAAGCAAAAGCCTCAAAATGATCGCAGCGAAATGGGTCTTATTGAAAAACTTGAGTTTGTAACTAATAATAAATTCGAAAGAATTACTTACTCCGAAGCAATCGATATATTAAGAGAATCGAATCATAACAAGAAGAAAAAGTTCCAGTACATAATCGACAAATGGGGCGTGGACCTGCAGAGTGAACATGAAAGATACTTAGTGGAAAAGCATTTTAAAAAGCCGGTAATATTAATCAATTACCCAAAAGAAATTAAAGCGTTTTACATGCGGCAAAATGATGATGGCAAAACAGTTGCTGCGATGGATATCCTGGCGCCTGGCATCGGTGAAATTGTTGGCGGTTCTCAAAGAGAAGAAAGGCTGGACAAGTTGCAAGAACGTATGAAGGAAATGAATATCCCTGCAGAAGAATTATACTGGTACCTTGATACCCGGAAATTCGGTTCTTGCCCTCATGCCGGCTTCGGTTTAGGCTTTGAACGCCTCGTTCAGTTCGTAACCGGCATGACTAATATACGCGACGTTATTCCATTTCCAAGGTTTCCAAAAAATGCGGATTTCTAATCGAAATGAATTATTGTTTTTGCAAAAATGAATGAATTCGGGTTCCCACATTTTCTCTTATATTTTCATAAAAGAGGTTATAATCTGCAATGTGATAATTTTTGATTCTAAGAAATATATTTCCTAAAAATTTAGGTTTATTTACCCACAATATATTGCCGTGAATTTGGGCATGAGCTAAACCCGGAATCAATTTATTAAAGTTTCTAAGCATTCCACCTTTATTTAATTTATCAGGAGCAAGAACTGTATCCATTGTCCAGAAGAGAGGATTGGTAACATATGCTTTCACTGTTTCCCGGCTAATATATGGTGCAACATAACCTTGCTTGAATGTTCTCCAGCTAACAAAGCAACCGGTAGCTACGGAATCAATACAAGGTTTCAGTTGAGTAAAATAATTAGTAAAAACCGGTAGACCAATAATGTAGGCACAAACCAATTGATTTTGTAACATCTTTCCTTCAAAAAATTCTTTTAATAGTCTACCGGCAAGCAAGGTTCCCTGGCTATGGGAGCCGACAATAATTGGCCTGCCATGGTTATAATTTTTCAAATAATAAATAAATGCCTCTCTTACATCTGAATAAGCGGTATCAAGCGCAGCCTCTCCCTTTTGTTTATCTTTTGTGTAAAACGCCTCAAGGTTAGCTTGTCTGTATCGTGGAGCAAATACCCTACAATATTTATTGAATACGCTGGCCTGATAAAGGATTGATTTATCATCCGTTTTCATATTAATTTTCCTATTATCAATATCTGCATTCCACCCCATTGGCATTTCTTTATCAGTATAGGAAGTTGGATAAATGAAGAAAACATCTGCCAGGGTGTCTTTAATTTCTTTCTTTAAACATGAAGGATCATTATCTGATGGATCATATTTATATGGATGTGCGGCCCAATAGTTTAAATTGCTGTAATCGGGTTTTCCGCTATCGCTTTTAAAATTATAACTAACAGAACTTATATACTTTTGCGTTGAGCAAGAAGACAAATAAAATAGTGATATAAATAAAATAGAGACCTGTAAAAATGTGATTAAAAATTTTCTTTTGTAATTTGTCATGCTCAAAGCTACATTCACAAGTTTAAATGTAAATAATAAGCTTATGACAATTCCTGTTGTTGATTTAAATGATTTTGTCAAGGGCACTCCTGAAGTAAAATCAGCCTTTGTTCAAGAGCTTGGTAAGGCTTATGAAGAAGTTGGGTTTGTGGCTGTAAAAAATCATGGCATACCCGCAAACCTTATTGCCGATCTTTACAAATACGTACAACAATTTTTTTCTCTTCCCTCTGAAATAAAAAAGAAATTTGAGAATCCTGAACTTGCCGGTCAACGAGGTTATACTTCATTTGGAAAGGAACATGCGAAAGGAAGCGACGCTCCAGACCTAAAAGAATTTTTCCAGTATGGTCAAATTGTGCCTGATAATCATAATCTAAAACCACAATATCCCGATAATGTAAATGTTGATGATATCCCGGGATTTAATGAAACTTTTTTAAAGGCTTACCGGGCTTTTGAAAAATCAGGAAAGTCGCTCTTGCAGGCTATTGCGTTATACTTAAATCTTAGTGAACATTATTTTGACGATTTTGTAGAAGAAGGAAATTCAATAGTTCGTGCGATACATTACCCACCAATTACTGCAGAGCCGAAAAGTGCCATTCGGGCCGAACAACATGAGGATATCAATCTCATAACCCTACTTGTTGGAGCTTCGGCCGATGGCTTACAAATTCTCACTAAACAGAATGAGTGGGTAAATGTTACATCTCTACCCGATCAAATTGTTGTAAATGTTGGAGACATGCTTCAAAGACTAACAAACAACAAATTGAAAAGTACGACACATCGGGTTGTAAATCCTCCCCGGGAACTTTGGCATACTTCCCGGTTTTCAATTCCTTTTTTTCTACACCCAAAATCTGCAATGAGCCTTGCCGTCCTTGAAAGCTGTATTGACCATTATCACCCAAAAGCATATTCGGATATTACGGCAGGTGAATACCTTGACGAACGGTTAAGAGAAATTGGGCTAAAGAAATAAAAAATATTTCTATTCAATTAGATTAAATGCAAATAATTCAAAGTTCATAGAATTTACATATGGTATTGTTCAGGCATGTTCCCTATCTAAAGGCTGTTTTTTTTTACACAATTTCTGCCTTTGGCGGCCCACAAGGACATTTCGGAATGATGATGAAGACGTTTGTTGAGAGAAGACGAGATATTACCAAAGAAGAATTGATGGAATATCTGGCTTTTTGCCAATTATTACCAGGAGCTACATCAACCCAAACCATTACATTAATCGGCTATAAACGTGGCGGAGTGCCGTTGGCAGTCTTAACGCTAATAATTTGGATATTGCCGGCCAGTATTATTATGGGGTGCTTTTCATTTCTGGTTCAATATGTAAATACTTATCATGTAACTCTAAACATATTTTCTTATGTGCAACCCATGGCCGTTGGTTTTATAGCCTTTGCCGCTCTAAGGATGTACAGGATATCAATCAAAAACCCTATTACCTTTATAATAATGCTGGTGGGGCTATTCGCAACTTACTTGTTATTTAAAACTCCTTGGGTATTTCCAATCCTTATAATATTAGGTGGTGTCGTCACAAATTTTAGTGATAAGAGAATTCCGGAAAAAGAAAATATACGGCCAAAACAAATAAAATGGACCAATATCTGGTTGTTTGTTCTCCTATTTCTGATTGTTGGTTTTCTAAGTGAAACGGCGCGAAGGCACGATTGGCAGGATAAGAGAGCATTTAATCTTACAGAGAATGTCTATCGATTTGGAAGCCTCGTTTTTGGCGGAGGCGATGTTCTTATGCCAATGATGTATGAGCAATATGTTGTAAGAAAAAAAACCCAGTATTTAACAAAAGAACAATACCTGACTGGGTGGGGTTTGGTAAGAGCTATACCTGGCCCTGTATTTTCCGTAGCGTCTTACACTGGGGGCATGGTTTTGAAAGATAGCGGAAAATATATGCAACTGTTGGGTTGCGTAATTGGATGTGTAGGAATTTTTCTGCCAAGCGCTTTACTCGTTTTATTTTTCTACCCGGTCTGGCATAATCTAAAAAAGTACGTTATAGTTTTTAGAGCCCTTGAAGGTATCAATGCAGTAGTGGTTGGAATAATGGGCGCCGCTTTTCTTTATCTCCTAAAGGATATTTCGATCACAGCATTAAATACGGTAAGTTTTGTTAACATATTTGTGATTACAGGGACTTTCGTGCTGCTGAGCTTTACAAAAATAAGGTCACCTTACATCGTGATGGGTTGCCTGCTTCTTGGGTTGATCATTTAGATATTAACCATAATACTGGTGCTTTTCAATTTCTTCTTTTACTACATCTGGTACGAGAAACCTTATTGATTTCTTCAAATGAATTAACTCACGTATATGAGTACTCGAAATTTCGAGTAGCGGCGCCTGAAGTATTGTGATTTTTGCTCCAAGCTTTTCTTTTATTTTAAATCCGGGCCGTTCGTAAATGTAGATTTCATGGCTTCGCAATAGCACTTCATAATTTTTCCACCGTTTAATATTGGTAAAACTATCACTGCCCATAATTAATGAAAACGAATTTTCTGGATATTTTTCGGTGAGATACGTCATTGTATCAACGGTATAGGAGGGTTTTGGGAGTTTAAACTCTACGTTAGATGTTCGCAAGTTTTTCTCACCCTCGATACTCAAGTCTATAAGGTGTTTGCGGTGGTGTTCATTTAACAATGACCCTTCTTTTTTGAGCGGATTTTGAGGAGAAATTACAAACCAAATTTGGTCCACGTAACAATTATTCACTATATGGCTGGCAATAATTAAGTGACCAACATGTATAGGATTAAATGAACCAAAATACAAGCCGATATTCAATAGGTATTATTTTTATATAATTATAGAACTTCTACGTTAATTTTTTCTGCTTCATCAAGTCGAAGACTTAAGGAGTAGCCGGAAACCATAATATATATTGGGTCTCCAAAGGGAGCTTTTTTCCAAACAGTGATTTCTTCTTCGGGAAGACAGCCCATTTCCATTAATTTAAGAATAATTTCATCATTTTCAAATGACTTAATTTTTACTTTTGTGCCCGCTTTTACTTGCGCTAAGTTCATGTTAATAATCTTGTTGTAAATATATCATTCATACTTTGTACTTTTTTTCGATTTTAGAAATACTACATATTGAAAACAATTAAGTTAAGTAATAACGGAATTTCTCCGGGGATTAAAGGTAAAAAGGAATTAAAGCTCTTTCTTTTTTCGATATTTACAAGCGAGAATGTCGATTTTGAAAGCGTCTCTTATATTTTTTGCGATGATTCTTTTTTGCTGGCTCTCAATCAAAAATATCTTAACCACGATTTCTTCACAGATATTATTACGTTCACTTTGTCTGGTGAAGCAACTCCAATCATCGCGGAAATATATATTAGTGTCGAAAGAGTTCTGGAAAACTCAATTTCATTAAAAGTCGATTACCAAGAAGAGCTTCTCCGAGTTATTATTCACGGCATTTTGCATCTTTGTGGATATGCAGATCATTCTGTCAAAGAAAAAAAACTTATGCGACAAAGAGAGAATTTTTACCTTTCAAAATACCGTTTCACGTGAAACGTTCCACGTGAAACAAATTTTTCCTTATTTCAAATTGGGTAAATTTGCCAGATGTTTCCAGAATATGACGTACTAGTAGTTGGAGCCGGACATGCAGGATGCGAAGCCGCATCGGCTGCTGCCAATTTAGGTGGAAAGGTGCTTCTTGTCACCATGAATATGCAAAACATGGCGCAAATGAGCTGTAACCCCGCCATGGGAGGCATTGCCAAAGGACAAATTATACGGGAAATAGATGCTCTTGGCGGCTTTTCAGGTATTGTGACAGATGAAACAATGATTCAATTCAGGATGTTGAATAAAAGCAAGGGGCCTGCAATGTGGAGCCCCAGAGCACAAAGCGATCGCCAGCAATTCTCATTTAAATGGAGGCTCATGTTAGAAAGTTTGCCGAACTTGGATTTTTACCAAGACTCAGTGGTTGGTCTTCGCAAAAAAGATAATCGTGTCACAGGAGTGACCACTGCATTAGGCCATGAAATCCAGGCCAAATCAGTGGTGCTTACTAACGGAACTTTTCTGAATGGGATAATTCATATAGGAGAAAAACAGCTAAAAGGAGGAAGAATGGCTGAAAAATCTTCTTTCGGAATTACTGAACAACTAATCGATTGGGGATTCGAAAGCAATCGTCTTAAAACTGGTACTCCACCAAGAATTGATGGACGTTCTCTTGATTATTCAAAAATGGAAGAACAAAAAGGAGATGCGGAAACAGAAGGATTTTCATTTTTGAACACGCGAAAACCACACAAGCAATTAAGTTGTTGGATTACCTACACAAACCCGGAAGTGCATCGAATCTTACAATCGGGTTTTCATGAAAGTCCCTTGTTTCAGGGAAGAATACAGGGCCAGGGACCACGGTACTGCCCAAGTATAGAAGATAAGATAAACAGATTTGCGGAAAGAGAAAGGCATCAACTTTTTGTAGAACCTGAAGGATGGGAGACAATCGAGGTCTATATTAATGGATTTTCTTCCTCTCTGTCAGAAGAGGTGCAATACAAAGCTCTGAAAAAAGTCCCCGGTTTTGAAAACTGTAAGATGTTCAGACCAGGCTACGCTATCGAATACGATTATTTTCCTCCTACGCAACTGAAAAACAACCTTGAAACAAAATTAATTGAGAACTTATTTTTTGCCGGCCAAATTAATGGTACCACAGGTTATGAAGAAGCTGCTTGCCAGGGGCTAATTGCAGGAATCAATGCATACCAAATAGTTAAAGGCAGTGAGCCGCTTGTCCTCAAGCGAAATGAAGCATATATTGGAGTATTGATTGATGACCTCATCAATAAGGGCACTGATGAACCCTATAGAATGTTCACCAGCAGAGCTGAATACAGGACATTATTGAGACAAGACAATGCAGATTTAAGGCTAACCGAAAAAAGCTTCAGACTTGGTCTCGCCTCAGAAGAAAGAATGATTGCGGTGACAACAAAAAAATCAGCAATTGCCCAAATCTTAAAGCTTTTAGACGATCTAAAATTGGAGCCGAGTGATATTAATGATTATCTTTTGCAGGTTAATTCTTCTCCGATATGTCATAAACAAAAAGTAGCACAGTTAATTGTAAGACCAAATGTAAATTTAGAAGGGCTCATCAAACATTCTACATTAGCTAAGGAACTCACTCAATCGTTTTCGCCTGGAGCATTGCAACAGGCAGAAATTGAAATTAAGTATCGTGTGTATCTGGAAAAAGAGGAAGAAATGATTAAAAAAATGAGTACACTTGAAAACCAGATAATACCGGATAATTTCAACTATGACAAGATTATATCGCTGTCAAATGAATCAAGGCAAAAATTTAATAAGGTAAGGCCACAAACTTTGGGGCAAGCCAGCCGAATAAGTGGCGTAAATCCGAGTGATGTACAAATACTAGTGGTTTACATGGGAAGATGACAACTGAATACAAACTTTATAATCAGTAAAAATGGATTTACTTTTCACACCACAAACTTCAAAAGAAAGCGTTTTTTCCTCGGTAAAAAATTTCTTGACGGAAAAAGGCTTTACTATAATTAGCAGTGATATGGATCGCCCCTGGGGTGGATTTTTTGTAATAGATGAACTGCAAGCGTCGCAATTCAAAAACGAATTCTTTAAAGGCGTTGCTGAAGATAATGGCACTGATAGCGGTAAATTAAGCCCGAAAATATTGATCGTTGAAAGCCACAAAAGGCTTAGTTGGCAATATCATCACCGCAGGTCGGAAATATGGAAAATAATTGGTGGAGTAGCCGGCGTAAAAAGAAGTGATAGTGATGATGAAGGCCAGCTTGAAGCAAAAAAAGTCAATGATCTTATTTCACTGAAGCAAGGCGAACGTCACCGCCTCATAGGCCTCGAGTCCTGGGGAATAATTGCAGAGATATGGCAGCATACCGATCCGGATCACCCAAGTGATGAGGAAGATATCGTTCGTTTGCAAGATGATTTCGGGAGATAATTGCGTTTACCCGTATACGTTAGTTTCAGCGTTCATTGGCAAAAGAAAAGAGGAAGAATATTTCATAATATACTTCCCCCTGAAAGTGGTGTGGGGCGGGATCGAACCGCCGACACAAGGATTTTCAGTCCTTTGCTCTACCGACTGAGCTACCGCACCAACGGGCGGCAAAAATATAAATATTCACCTGAAATAAAAATTCATTTTTAATATCTCATTAAATGAGAAAGAGAAGCAGAGATTTAATTCCCATATTCACACAAAAATTTTATGCGCATAATTTTTAACTGCTCAAGCGTATAATTTCCTTCGGATAGTTCTTCTTTTGCTATATCCAGATTGGACGTTTGGCATCCTTTGAAATAATCAATAATTTCCTCCTGTTCATATTCTTCCACTAACTCTTCAATTGCGTAATCAAGGTTAAGTCTTGTACCGCTAGCTACGATAGTCTCCATTTCCTCCAATAATTCCTCAAGTTTTAAGGTCTTATTTTTTGCAATGGTTTCAAGTGGCATTTTTTTGTCAACATTCTGTATAATAAAAACTTTATTACTATTCTTATTAACAACACTTTTCATCACAAAGTCATCAGGCTTTTCGATATCGTTTTCTTTCACATATTTTTCAATAAGATTTACAAACGGTCTCCCAAATTTCAAAGCTTTTCCCACACTTACTCCCTGGCATTTTTCCAATTCCTTTAATGTGGTTGGATAAAGAGTTGCCATATCTAACAGGCTATTTTCAAGGAAAATTACAAAAGGCGGAAGATTTCTTTTCTTTGCCTCTTGCTGACGAAGGGTTTTTAACAACTCAAAAAGTCTATCGTCCGTTGCTACTACCTCCGTGGTACCTTCTTCTTCGTCATCTTCTCCAACATCTACAAAAATGTGATTTAATGCAATTTTAAAAGATACTGGCTTCTTCAAAAAGGCTTCCCCCTTTGGAGTTAATTTCAAAACACCATAATCTTCAATATCTTTCTTTATAAAATTCTCCAAAAGCATTTGCCTTATCAAGGAATTCCAATAATGTTCGTCTTTTTCTTTTCCGGTTCCAAATACAGGCAATTCATCGTGCCGATACATCTTTATCTGAGGGTTCGCTTTTCCCAGAATTATTGGAATAACATATGTAATAGGAAACCGCTCATCAAGCGCTTTCACAGCTTTTAGTGCAGTTAGAGTTTCTGATTTAGCTTCGTGAAACTCTTTCGGGTTTTTACAATTATCGCACTTACCCCCACAGTTGTCGCTGCCATACTCCTCGCCAAAATAGCTTAGCAATATTTTTCTTCGGCATACGGCACTTTCGGAATAAGCTACGGTCTCATTGATTAACTGCCCTCCCACTTCTCGTTCAGATAAGGATTTATCCCGCATCAGATGCTCCAATTTTGACACATCCTTATGAGAATAATAAAGAATGCATTTTCCTTCCAAACCATCTCTTCCCGCACGACCGGTTTCCTGGTAATAATTCTCGATCGATTTTGGAATATTATAGTGGATTACGAATCGAATGTCGGGTTTGTCTATGCCCATACCAAATGCTATAGTAGCCACAATTACCTGCACATCTTCCCCCAAGAACTGGTCTTGCCTTGCCGACCTCAGTTTAGAATCGAGTCCGGCGTGGTAGGCGACTGCTTTTATTCCATTAGCCATAAGAGTTTGAGCCAGCTCCTCAGTAGTCTTCCTATTCAATGTATAAATAATTCCGCTCTTTCCTTTATTCTGCGAAATAAACTTTACGATACTTTTAATTACCTGGTCCTTTTTTAATTTTGGTTGCACTTCATAGTATAGATTCGATCTATTAAAAGACGAGATAAAAATATTTGGATCGCGTAATCCAAGGTTTTTTACAATATCACTCTGCACTTTGGGTGTGGCTGTGGCTGTAAGTGCAATAACCGGAACCTTTTTGTCTATTTCGTCCATAATTTCCCTGAGCCTTCTGTATTCAGGCCGGAAATCATGTCCCCATTCGCTGATGCAATGCGCCTCATCTACGGCAAAAAAAGAAATTTCCAGATCTTTAAAAAACTCAACATTCTCTTCCTTTGTCAGCGTCTCCGGTGCCACGTACAACATTTTTGTTTTCCCCGACGTAAGATCGTCTTTAACAACTTTTTGTTGACCCTTATTTAAGGTGCTGTTTAAAAAGTGAGCAATATGATCTGCGCTACTGTAACCCCTTACCAGGTCAACCTGGTTCTTCATAAGGGCAATTAGCGGAGAAACAATTATAGCACAACCTTTACTAATTATTGCTGGTAACTGATAGCAAAGACTCTTTCCTCCGCCGGTTGGCATTATTACAAAAGTATCTTTACCCGCTAAAAGACTATTGATTATTTCTTCCTGAGGTTCCTTAAATGTATCGAACCCAAAATTTTGTTGAAGATGATCAGAGAGGTTTTCAGTTTCCCGGCTTTTTGCTTTTTTCCTGGACGTTTTATTTGTAGGTGCTTTATGCAGCTTAATCTTACTTGTAGGCATGGTATTCTTTTCTCAAAGTAGGTTTTTTAAAGGATTCCAAAGTTAATCTAATTGGTTTTTAAAAGAATTAATAAAAGGAAGATTTCGCTTTTATAACCTTTCTTTATAAAAAATATATTATAGTTAAGTTACGAAGAAAAATATTAGCAAGTCTAAATCATTTTACTTTGCCCAACCATCCAATTAAGGTAGGTTTACACATATAAAAATGTCTCAAATATTTTCTATCAGTTTAAATGAAATTTTTCATAAGTATTTAGAATGAAAAATAATATAATCACAACCGCAAAAAAAACAATTGATATCGAAGCCCAATCAATAAGCGATCTTTCCGGATTATTGGATAGCAATTTTGAAAAAGCT
>Ga0207667_10002704_pt1 | contig 21935 bp, 16 predicted proteins | sample KBSCornC52_FD_184301 | JGI IMG/M metagenome (GOLD analysis project Ga0207667, IMG submission 184301) | Corn rhizosphere microbial communities from Kellogg Biological Station, Michigan, USA - KBS Corn C5-2 (SPAdes) (version 2) | ecosystem: Host-associated > Plants > Roots > Rhizosphere > Soil ...
CCATGGGCCAGCCCCCAAAGCCCATGGGCCAGCCCCCAAAGCCGATGGGCCAGCCGTTTCCGCGGTAATATGTGACTTGGAACGGCGTTCGCACGGCCCTGTCGCTGTATTAAGACATGGATGTATCTGGAAGGCTCCCAAGCAGGGAGCTAGTGGGTGTATGCGCGTTCTCGTGGTCGATCAGGACTCAACTCTACTCACAGCGATCACTCAGCTGTTGGGCGAGTATTTCCCTATCGACGCGGTCACCACCAAGGCCGACTGCCTCGACCTCGTCCGTTGCAATGACTACGACGTCATAGTGGCCGGCGAGCGGCTGGAGGACGGCTCCGGGCTCGAGCTGTTGAGTCAGGTGGCACGCAGCCGCTCTGACATGCTGCGGATTTTTGCCGTCGAGCCGGAGCGGCTCAAACTGCTCAGGGGGCGGTTGAGGCCCTTCGGGTTGTTCCGTACCCTCTCCTACCCCATAGAGCCCCGCCAGTTGCTGGCCGCCTTGTCGGCAGCCGCGGGGATTGAAGAAGAAATTGAAGAAGAACAGGAAGAGAGCCACGAAGGTTTCGAGGTGGAGTTTGAGGGTACACCCGTAACCGCAGTCGCCTCCGAGGCAGTACCCAAATCGACAGCGCCGCCTGCACCGACGCTCCCACCACTCGAGCCGGAACTGCAAACACCGACGCGCGTGACCGCCATCGTCACCGCACCCGACTTTCCCGAGCCAGTCGTCACGGCAGCGGTCGCGACGCGCCCGGCCGCTGCCGCTCCCTCGGCGTCCCGCACCACCGCTGATATGGGTGTCAGCAGATCGCGCAGTGCTCCACGTACAAGCAGCGACCGCCCCCTTCCGCGCGGGCCGCGTCAGCCTACGCCCGAAGCTCTGGCTCTCGGGGCAAGGCTCGCGGCGACGTCCCGGCCAAAAGGCTTTGCTCCTCCGTCACTGGGAGCGAGTGCCACACGGAGCGCTTTCGCTGTTGCCGCCGGCGTGGTAGTGCTTGTCGGAGCGCTGATCCTGGCGTTGCGTGTGTTCAGCCCTACTGCGCTGCACACGCTGAATCTGACCAACACGTCCCCCAACTTCCCGCCGGAAGTGGTCAAGCTCGTCGCGGATACCGACATTGCGTTCCAACACCATGACCTGAAGGCGGCCCGCACCGATATCGCCGCCTTGCAACAAATTGCCCCGACCCATCCAAGACTGCCGCTCTTTGAATCGCTGCTGGAACGCAGCGAACAGCCTGTATCCGATTCCAGCCCGCCCGCGCCGCCCAAAAACACGATCTCGCGACCGTCGTTGGCCAGGCAGCGGGTACCAGAGAGCGATAGAGCGTCTCCGAGACGCATCCCGGCTGGCTCGTCGGCCACATTCAGTGGCAAAACAGTGGAGGACACGACAACCGGCAACAGTGGCCCGGCTACCAACTTCTCGCAGGCCACGGCGGCGCTCACGAGCTCGGGCTCGGCGGCGATTACGCATGAGGCACGTGTCATACAGCGCGTTGCTGCCGAATATCCTGAGGACGCTGCGCGCCGCGGTGTCGAAGGAGCCGTCGACCTCGTCTTCACGATCTCTTCTCATGGTGAGGTACACGACGTAAGCGTCGTGCGCGCAGAGCCTGAAAACGTCTTCAACCGAGCCGCAATCGCGGCCGTGCATCGTTGGCGATACGACCCAAGGACGATCGATGGCATTCCCGTCGACGCGCGCGTAGAAGTGCGCCTCACATTCAAACTCGACGGCGAGCACTCTCGCTAGTGAAGACTGGTCGACATTAGTCGCAAGCGCACCGTCGCACACGCGACGTTCGTTCCGTCTGCAATCCGCGACGCATGGACGAGTTGTCCGCTAGCAGCTACAACTACCGATACATGGGAAGAACGTATGACGCGGGCGCGGCGCGCACACACGAGTCGGAAGAAAGCTACCGCAATGCCGACGCCACCGAAGCCACTCGAATCACCGGTACGGTAGACATCGCGGCCGTGCTAGCCTCTGCCGCGCTCCCCGGAGCGACCCTCTTCGTCTGCGCCCTGGAACCCGGCACGCAAGGACCGCCGTTGGCAGTGCGGAAGCTGGAAGTAGACCGCTGGCCGATATCGTTCGTGCTCGATGATGCCGACGCGATGATTCCGGGACGCACGCTGTCTGCGTCCCATCGCATCCAACTCGAGGCGCGCATTTCACTGCACGGCGAAGCATTGCCGCGTGCCGGCGACCTGGTTGGCCGTCTGGAGAATGTCGACCCGCGGACGACCGAGCCCGTCAGCATCTCGATCGACCAGAAAATGAGCTGATCCCGCCGGGCCGCTCGGCGGGGCCCCTGCGCCCCCCGACCGGGTCAGCGATTGATCGAATCGATCGCGCGCTTATCGACAGCCAGAGCGGCCTCGTGAATCGCCTCCGACAGTGTCGGATGGGCGTGGATCGTCCGTTGCAGGTCCTCGCTGCTCGCCGAGTACTCCATGGCCAGCACCGCTTCGGCGATCAATTCGCCCGCCATCGGTCCGATAATGTGCACACCGAGGATCTCATCGTCGTCCTTGGCCGCAATGACCTTTGCGAAGCCTTGCGCCTGTTCCATCGCGCGTGCGCGTCCGCTCGCGAGGAAGGGAAACACGCCGACCTTGTAGGCCTTGCGCTGAGCCTTCACTTCTTCCTCCGTGAGACCCACCCAGGCAATCTCCGGCGCCGTATAGATCACCGAAGGAACCGTCTTGTAGTTGACTTCCGCAAAGTGACCAGCGATGAGGTCGGCGACCATCACGCCCTCTTCCTTGCCCTTATGGGCCAGCATCGGGCCGCGCACGCAATCGCCCACCGCCCAGACACCATCCACTCCGGTGCGACACTGGTGGTCCACCTTGATGAAGCCCCGCTCGTCCAGCTCGACACCGCTACCCGAAGCCAGGAGATCTTTCGTGTAAGGGCGCCGGCCGACCGCCACCACCAGCCGATCGACCGTAGTCTTCTGCTCGCCCTGGCTGTCGGTGTAGCTCACCTCGACAGCATCTCCGGCGACCTTCGCTCCGGTGACCTTCGCGCCCAGGCGAATATCGATGCCCAGCTTCTTGAAGTGGCGCAACGCTTCCTTCGCCAGCTGTTGGTCGGCCACGGCGAGAAAGTCCGGGAGCGCTTCGAGCATGACGACCTCGCTACCCAGGCGGCGCCAGACACTACCCAACTCCAGCCCGATCACGCCGGCGCCAATTACACCCAGGCGCTTCGGCACCGAGGGAAACTCGAGAGCGCCCCACGAATCAACAATGTGTGGCGATTGGAACGGCGCCGATCGCAGCTCGATCGGAGCGGAGCCCGAGGCGAGCACGACGTGCTTGGCGGAAAGCTCGCGCCGAGTGCCGTCCGGAGCCGTGAACTCGACCCGCTTCCCCGGAAGTAGCTTGCCGTGACCCTGAAGCGGGGTGACTCCCGCACCTTTGAACAGCGCCAGGATGCCCTGCGTCATCGTCTTGACGATACCGGCCTTGCGCTTCTGCATCTGACCGACGTCGATCGTGACATCCGGCGCCTTGATTCCGTGCGCTGCAAATTCCACATGCGCGCGGTGGAACAGCTCCGTGGACTCCAACAAGGCTTTGGACGGAATGCACCCGGCGTTGAGGCAGGTGCCACCGAAAGCGCGCGTGCCATCGAGATTGGTCCATTCGTCGATGCAGGCGACCGTGAGTTTGTTCTGGCCTGCCCGGATCGCGGCGGGATAACCCGCGGGACCCCCGCCAATGACGACGACATCAAAAGAGTCAGCCATGGAAGCTCCAGTTTGAGAGCGTTTGTTCTTGATATGGGGGCGAGCGGGCCCGGCACCAGCCCGGCCGCCAAAGGGGCTATACGCCCAACAGCATGCGGCCCGGGTCCTCGAGGGACTCCTTCATGTTCACGAGGAACTGCACGGCTTCGCGGCCATCGATGATCCTGTGATCGTAGGTGACCGCCAGATACATCATCGGCCGGATCGCAATCTGCGGTACGCCGCCCGGCCCGTTGACCACCATCGGCCGCTCCTGGGTCTTGTGCATTCCGAGGATTGCGCTTTGTGGCGCGTTCACGATCGGGGTCGACATGAGCGAGCCGAACACACCACCGTTGGTGATGGTGAAGGTGCCTCCGGTCAGATCCTCGATGGCAATCGTGCCCTCGCGCGCCTTCTTGGCATAGTTGGCGATTTCCTTCTCGATTGCCGCGAAGCTCTTGATATCCGCATCACGCACGATCGGTACCACGAGGCCGCGATCGGTGGAGACCGCGACGCCGATGTCATAGTACTCGTGGTAGATCACGTCGTTGCCATCAACCGAGGCGTTGATGATGGGAAACTTCTTGAGCGCTTCGATGGCCGCCTTCACGAAAAAAGACATGAAGCCGAGCTTTACACCGTGGTCCTTTTCGAAGCGGTCCTTGTAGCGCCCGCGGAGATCCTGCACCGCAGTCATGTCCACTTCGTTGAACGTCGTCAGCAAAGCCTGTGTGGACTGAGCTTCGACGAGCCGCTGCGCAATTCGCTGCCGTAAGCGGGTCATCGGCACCCGTTGATCGGCGCGCGATCCTGCGGCGCGTGCTACGGGAGTGGGCGCTGGGGCGGGCGCTGGCGACGGTGCTGGTGCGCGAGCGGCCGGCGCGGTTGCCGGTGCGCTCGTCTCTCCCTGCGGCTGCTTCTTACCCAGAAAGTCGACAACATCTGACTTTGTCAGTCGGCCGTCCCTTCCGGATGCGGGAATGCTCGCCGGATCGAGCTTATTCTCCTCGACGAGCCGGCGTACGGAGGGACTGAGCTTGCCAGTCGCTTCGGCGCTCGCGGTGTTGGTTTGCCCGTTACCCGCGGCAGCCGGGGGCGGGGATACGGCCGCCGCCGAGGCGCCCTCTTCAATGACTGCCAGCAGCTGGCCGCTGGTGACCACCGTGCCGCTCTGTATCTTGATCTCCCGCACGACTCCATTGGCGGGCGCAGGCACCTCGAGAACGACCTTGTCCGTCTCCAGATCCGCGAGATTCTCATCGCGCTTGATGGCGTCGCCCGGCTGTTTGTGCCAGGCAACGAGCGTAGCGTCTGCCACGGACTCGGGCAGTTGGGGAACCCGGATTTCAGTCGTCATGAGCTTTTTCTCAATGGGGTCGCCGCGGCGGCGCCCGGGGCCGCAGTGGCCACCGTGCCGGTCCCGGTCAGTCGCGTTGTCTCACGCGCAGATTCCTCAGTAGAGGTTGCATGGAGGGCGGCGTGGATGAGGGCCGCCTGCTCGGCCTCGTGGATTTTTGTGATACCCGTCGCTGGCGCGGCCGCGGGGGCGCGGCCTGCGTACAGTACCTGCCGCCGTCCGCCGAGCACTTCCTGCAGGCGGTGGCGAATCTGGTACCAGGCGCCCTGGTTCTGGGGCTCTTCCTGACACCACACAATCTCGCGGGCATTCGAATAGCGGTTCAGCACAGCCTCGTACTCTTCCGTCGGGAAGGGATACAGCTGCTCGATGCGGACCAAGGCGACATCGCGCTGTCCGTCCTTGCGGCGTGCCTTCAATAGATCAAAGTAGACCTTGCCGCTGCAGAAGACGACCCGGCGCACCTGTTGGGGCTGGAGATCATCGACCTCGTCGATGACCCGGGCGAAACTGCCCTGGGTCAGATCCTCGAGCGAAGAGACCGACATCTCGTTGCGCAGGAGGCTCTTCGGCATCATCACCACGAGAGGCTTGCGCAAGGGCTGCAGCATCTGCCGCCGCAGCATGTGGAACATCTGTGCCGGAGTCGAGGGCACACAAACCTGCATGTTGGCCTCGGCGCACAGTTGCAGGAAGCGCTCGAGACGAGCGGAGGAATGCTCCGGACCCGCGCCTTCGTAGCCATGCGGCAAGAGCAGAGCCAGCCCGCAGAAACGCTCCCACTTCGCTTCACCCGAGCTGATGAACTGGTCGATGATGACCTGCGCACCGTTGGCAAAGTCGCCGTATTGGCCTTCCCAGATCACCAGGCAATTCGGCTCCGTCGTGGAGTAGCCGTACTCGAAGCCCATGACGGCTTCCTCGGAGAGCACCGAGTCGATGACCTGGACTCGCGGCTGGTGATCCGCGATGTGTTGGAGCGGCAGATAGGTCGTGTCCGTGTTCTGATCGTGGAGGACGGCGTGGCGATGGAAGAAAGTGCCACGGCCGCTGTCCTGCCCCGAGATACGGACGGAGAAGCCGTTCTCAACCAGTGATGCGTACGCGAGAGTCTCGGCGCAGCCCCAATCGAGCGGCAACTCGCCGGCGAGCATCTTCTTGCGGTTGGCGATGACCTGCGCGACCCGAGGGTGCAGAGCGAAACCGTTTGGATAACTGACAATGCGCTCGCCCAGCGACCGCAGGCGCCTCATCTCGACGCCAGTCTGAACGCGCTCAGTCCAATCCGTCTGTGAGTAAGTGCTCCAGTCGACGGTGTACTTGTTGCCAATCATCCCAAGAGAGGCCCGCGCTTGCGGACGCCCTTCATCGAGACCGTTGCGATACTGCTCGATCATCGCCTGGGCATCGCTCTCGGCGATAACACCTTCAGCGACGAGCTTGTCCGCGTAGATTTTTCGCGCGGTCGAATGTTGACGGATGACTCGATACATGCCGGGCTGTGTAGCCGCGGGCTCGTCTGCCTCGTTGTGTCCATGGCGGCGATAGCAGACCAGATCGATTACCACATCTTTGTGGAATCGCATTCGATATTTCAGAGCCAGCCGCGTCACAAAAACGACGGCTTCTGGATCATCCGCGTTGACGTGGAAGATGGGTGCTTCGAGCATCTTCGCCACGTCACTGCAATAGATCGTCGAGCGGGCATCGTGCGGGTTGGAAGTGGTGAAGCCCACCTGGTTATTGACGATGACGTGAACAGTCCCGCCGGTGTAGTAGCCCCGTGCTTGCGAGAGCTGCAACGTCTCCATCACAACGCCCTGCCCCGCGAACGAAGCATCACCGTGCACGAGGAGCGGCACCACGCGATCGCCAAGTTCATCGCCGCGTCGCTCCTGACGCGCTCTCACCGATCCTTCTACCACCGGATCGACTACTTCCAAGTGCGATGGATTGAATGCCAGTACGGTGTGGACGTTGCCACTCCCGGTGCGGAGGTCGGCGGAAAAGCCCTTGTGATACTTCACGTCGCCCGAGCCGTGCAGCCGGGTGAGGTCGTATTTCCCTTCGAACTCGGAGAACAACACCGAGGGAGACTTGCCCAGCAAATTGACCAGCACGTTGAGGCGGCCGCGGTGGGCCATGCCAATCACGACTTCCTCGATCCCGGCCGCGCCGGCTTGCTGGATGAGGTCGTCCAACAGCGGCACGAGCGAATCGCCGCCCTCGAGCGAGAAGCGCTTCTGCCCGACATACTTCGTGTGCAGGTAGCGCTCCAGCCCTTCAGCCGCCGTCAGCTGCCACAGGATATTGCGGCGCTCTTCAGTGCTGAAACGATGCTGCAGTCGGCCCGCCTGAAACAAGTCCTGCAGCCACAGGCGCTCTTCGGAATCCGATACGTGCGCGAATTCCGCACCGATGGTGCCGGCATAGATGTGTTCGAGCTGTGCCAGGATGTCGCGCATCTTCATGCGCTTAGGCACGGCATCGGTACGGCTTCCCGTGAAGAACTCCGTATCCAGGTCCGCCTTGGAAAGGCCGAAGTACTCGAGGTCGAGCACGCTTGGCCGCGGCCGTTGTATCAGGCCCAGCGGATCGAGCTTCGCCAGCAGGTGGCCGCGGTTGGTCCAGATCTGGATGAGTCGGGAGACCGCCGCCTGCTTGGAGCTGGCCGGGTCGCCTGCTCCAGCTTCGCCAGGACGCGGCGGCATCGCCACACGCGGCTGCTGCGCGCGCGAGACGATCGCTGCCTCGATGGGGCCGCGCGGCTGCTCGCCGGCGCCTCCCGGCCCGGGCGGAGCTAGACGCTCAAAATAAGTGCGCCAACGCTCCTCTACACTCGCGGGATCGCGGAGATACTGCTCGTAGAGGGCGTCGAGGAAATCGGCGTTGCCGCCGTAAAGAGGTGTGGGTTCAAGCATGCTTCAGAAGTGAACTGCGAAGCGGTAGTTTAACGGAATACCGCGGGTCTAGGTAAGGACCGCAAAGCAAACCAGATCAAGCGGAGCAGTGCCGTGATCCCTTTCGCGGGCGCGGTATCCCTACGCGGGACACTCGATCAAAGACTATGGGGTCGAAACGCTCTTTATGAAGGCAGGTTCGAGCTCAGGAGGGGAGCGCTTCCTGGAGCAGGCGGAATTCGTACACGATCAAGGCGCCATAGCCCAGCAGCACCGAATAAAGAAGAAAACTCACCGGCACGCGGCCGAAAGCTTTCATCCGGGCGAGCAGGGTCAACAGCACCACGCCGCCGGCGGTGAGCCCGATCTTGACCAGTGAGAACACCAGCGCCGAACCGCCTACGAGGGGTGCCATGAAAGGATTGACCTCGTATGCACCATGATCGATCAATGTCAGCGTCAGAAAGGCGTCCACGCAGGAAAATAGCGTAATGAGCATCGCAACCGCGAGCCACTGCGGGTCATGCCAGTCAACACCCGCAATGCCTCGCTCGCCATCACGGCGCAAGCCGCGGCGGCGCGGGTTGAAACTCCCATAGAACAGAGCACGTAAGTGATTCTTACGCCGGTCCGTCCCGTCGCGACGCTCCAGCGTCTCATCGGCGGGTCCGGCCGCTCCCTGGCCTGCAGACTTCATGGTCACGGTTTTACTTTTTTCCAGTGAATGGGATTCCCCTGCGAGGTCCATTGTAGCGGTGCTGCGGCAGGCCGGGCGGTAAGCAGAACGTGACGGCTGTCACATTCCACCCCGGTCCCCGCCGGAACCCGCGCCATGGCGAGGCGTTTGCCAGATAAGGAGGAACGCTCATGACGCCTGTGATTGTGGCCCTGTACGACGACTATGGGATCGCCGACCGCGTCAGAACGCAACTCGTCGCCGATGGCTTCCCCACTGACCGGGTCGAGGTGACTACTCTGGAGGAGACGGGGCAGGCGGATGCCGAGCCGGGCAGGAAATTCTCGGAGCGCGTGGCGAACTACTTCCACACCATTTTCGACCAGAGTGATGCGCAGGCACAGGCGGAAGAGTTCGCCGCGCGAGTGGTAAAAGGGGATTCCGCTGTCACCGTGCATCCCCGTGCTGATTACGAAATCAGCAGTGCAAGGCGCATTCTCAACCAGAACCGGCCGTCGAAGGTCGAGGAGCTGTTGAGCTGACCGGGGTAACTGGCTGATTGTTCAGGCTTCCGCGCTGAGGGCAATGGCCTTGCGAATGAAGTCTTCGTGCGCGCCGATACGGAAATCGGCGAGCACCGCGGAGCGGATCTTGCGCGCCTGGTCGATGAGGTAAGTCGCGCGCCGCACCCCAAATCCAAGCGGCCCCGCCACGGCGTACATTTTGATCACGACCTTCTCGGTGTCGGAGAGCAACGCGAAGGGCAGCTGGTACTTCTCACGGAATTTGCGATGCGTCTCGGGATCCTGAGGGCTGACACCCGCCACATCCAGGCCAGCCCCCTGGATCGCCGTATGCAGGTCGCGGATCGAGCACGCTTCACGCGTGCACCCCGGTGTGAAGTCGGCGGGGTAGAAATAGAGAATGAGAGGCCCTGAGCGCAGCAGAGTGCTCAGCGATACGGCCTGACCGGTGTGATCCGGCAGGGTGAACTCCGGTGCTCGACCCCCGATATCCAGCATGCCGACTCCCCCCGAACTTCGGTAGCCGTTTTATTCTACCTAAATCGATTGGACGGACCCGACCGTGATGGCTAGAATCGCCGGCCTTGTCGTGGGGCGGTAGCTCAGTTGGGAGAGCGTCGCGTTCGCAATGCGAAGGTCGAGGGTTCGATCCCCTTCCGCTCCACCAGATCTTCTCCAGTTTGGTCCTTCGACTACGGTACGCCCCCGTAGCTCAGTGGATAGAGCGACCGCCTCCTAAGCGGTAGGTCGTCGGTTCAACTCCGGCCGGGGGCGCCAATCTCGGGGACGCGCGTCAGTACCTCAGCCGCAGCACGTTCGCGCGGCCGAATGTCGGGATACTCACCACGTACAACGTGTCGTGCTCGCGCTCACCCACACCACTGAGCTCGATGCCACTGAGCTCGTGGACGAGCTGCGGCATCATGGCGGCATTACCAACGAATAGCACCGTCCCGCCGTCGTGTCCGTGAGTCAACCGACTCGCCACCGTTCCGGCGTCGGTACCTTGAACAACCACAGGACGCTTTCCCAGACGGTCAGCCAGGGGCGCGATGATTTGCTGGGCGCGGCGAGAATCACTTACATAGATGGCATCGAGGCGCCCCACCCCACTGACCTCACCCAGCATCTGCGCGAGCATCTGGGCGCGCTGTTCGCCGTCCGGAGAGAGCGGCGGATCGTCGATGGTGGCCGCATCCTTTTCAGCGGGCCGCACCAAAACCACTAGGGTTGTGGACGCCGAGCGGTAAACCGCGAACGCCACGCCCAGCGCGAACACGACCGCCAGCATGCTCAGCCAGACGGGCGCGAGAAAAGGGCGACGATAACGTGTGACCGCAGGGGCTTCCATCTTGCAATGATACCAAGGAGTCGGAGCTTTCTAACCAAACTGAAAGCCAGCGACTGGCTTACCGAGAAGCGGCTCGCTGTAGCTGCGACGCCCGACATCCGCTCCGGCCGCACCGGCGGCAACCATCAACGGTATGAGATGCTCGGGCCGGGGGTGCGCGGCACGTGCGCCGGGAGCTTGATGCCATGCCACGAGCTTGCGCTCGCGGGCCGCTGGATCCGATTCGGTCACGGCCTCCATGAGCCAGCTGTCGAACTCGGCAGCGGCACGCATTGCGCGCGGATCGCTACTGTATAAGTCACGCAGGTTGTGATAGCTCATACCGCTACCAACAATCAGAACGCCCTCTTCCCGCAGGGGGGCCAGTGCCCGACCGATCTGCAGGTGCGTCGCCGCATCGAGATTCCGGTTCAACGACAGCTGCACGATGGGGATATCCGCCTGCGGATAGATCAGCTTGAACGGGATGAATACCCCATGGTCCAAACCGCGCTCGGGGTCCTCATCGGAAGCAATCTCAGCCGCGGCGAGCAACTCACGCACCCGATGCGCGAGTTGCGGCGAGCCGGGCACGGGATACGTGAGGCGGTACGTATGCTCCGGGAACCCGGAATAATCAAACAACAGGGGCGGCCGGCTCGCGGTGTTCACCGTGGGGCGCTCCGCCTCCCAATGCCCTGAAATGACGAGCACGCTCTCCGGACGGATGCCCAGCGAGGTATCGATGCCGCGCAAATAAGCCGCCATGCGATCCCACAGGTCCGGTGGCAGCCCGGGCGGCGTGTCCATGAAGAAACAAGGCCCACCACCGTGGGGAATGAAGAGCGTCGGCAAACGGACGGCCGTTCGGCTCATAATTTGCGTCTCCCGATCATTTCTGTTCGCCTCGGAGCTCAAGCGAAGTGTCACGTCTCATCATGGTCGCGGTCGCCTGCCTGCTGGGGGCCACGGCGGCCGCGGAGCAGCTTAGTTTAAGACAATCCGGTTCAAGAAAAATAACTGTGGACGCGAGTGCCGTCGCCGGCACTTTACGCTCCCTCCAGGGCGTGAACGGCGCACCCGGGCCCGGCGGGCACAAACCGCAGAACTTCACGTTCGGTGGCTGGAATATGCGCGACGATGTTGATGCCTCGGCCGGTTATCGTCTGGCCCGGATCGATCTCGTGCGCACCCACGATGGTTACGGGCCTGGTGACATCGATGCACACTTCGAAACGGCAGAAGCGCCCGGGGGTGCGTTGATTTCCGCCAAGCGGGACGCCTTCACGATCTATCCCGACTTGCGCGCCAACCCGAACGATCCGGCCAGCTACCGGTTCGGGCCGACCGACAGGCTCATCACCTCCATCGTCAACACGGGTGCGCAGGTGTTATTCCGCATCGGCCGCAGCGAGGGAGCCAATCCGGCCCCGCCACCCGACTTCGATCAATATGCAGCCATCGCCAAACACATCGTGCTCCACTACAACCACGGCTGGGCAAACGGATATCACTATGGCATCCGTTACTGGGAAGTCTGGAACGAGCCCGATCTTGGCAAGCTCTTCTGGACCGGCACAGAGCAGGAGTATTTCGAGCTCTACAAGCGCATCGCGCGCGCGGTGAAGGCAGCCGACTCCCGTGCGCTCGTCGGTGCGCCCGCCATCGCAAAGCCGAACGACGATACACCCTATCGCGATGAGCTCATGCGACAAGCTCGCTCGACGCATACGCCACTCGATTTCTACTCGTGGCACTGGTATTCCACCGACTCGAACGATCCGCGCGATTTCAACAGGATCGCGGTTGACCTGCGGGCACGGCTGGACCGCTACGGGCTGAGCGCAACGAAATCCTTTTTGACCGAGTGGAACTACGGCTTGTCCGAGCCGCCACCCAGCCCGTTGGTGCGGGCAAGCTTCATCACGAGCGCGCTCATCTACATGCAGGACGCACCGATCGATGCTGCGACCCTCTATCGAGCCGATAACGTGTTTGGTGCCGACGGTGCCACACCTGACAAGACCGGACAGGCGCTCATCGCCTTGGGACTGATGAAAACCACACCGCAGCGGCTGCATGTCACGGGGAGTGACCCGGATGGATTCGCGGTGGAGGCCGGCCGTTCCCACGATGGCCGCGTGGTGCGGGTCCTGATCAGCAATTACCAGATTCCCGCACAATTTCTCGGGCGCCGCGCCGGCGACGATGTAATCCACGTGCCGAACGTGTTTGACGTGCGCCTGCTGACGCGCAGAGATGTCGCCTATCATGACAACGCCGGCTTCGATCTGACGGTCGAGCACTTACGCTCTGACCGAGCCCATGCGCTCGAGCGCTGCCGCATCACGGATCAGGATGATTTCCAGCCGATCCGCAGTGTAGTCCCAGCCGGAACCCCGGTTCACTTGAGTGCGGATCTGCCGCCTCCAGGCGTGGAGCTCATCACGATCCGTGAGCTCGCAGCCGGCGACCCCGCGAAGAAAGGTGAGGCGTCGCAGCAACGAGAGCAGCCGCAGTGCGTCGCACAATAATTCGGCGTGGAACACTGTCGAGGGCATCACAGGCTTGACCGTCAAGTCCCGGTAAGGTGGCGAGAGTGGGACTAATCTGACCGGGGTCAATCAATGCGGACGGGCGGGCAAACCACCGTCATCCGGCGCGTGCTCGAGCGGCGCGCGCAGCAGCCGCCGACTATTCAGGACGACACATCATCGACCATCGCGGTGATGTTGCGTTGCCTGCCGCCGCCTCGTGCCCTGCTGGCGGTGAGCGATTCCGCGCTCTGCATGAATATCCAGACCCGAATTGCCCCTGACATGCTCGACTTCGAGGTGGCGGAGAATGACGCTGAAGCGGTTGCGATCTACCGCAAGGAATTTCGGCCTGTTGTACTGACGGACAGCCTCGAGCTCATTCGTGCACTGCGCTCGCAGCAAGCGGATCGACCCCCGTTCATTCTGTACATTGCGGATCTCGATGAAGGCAGTGAGCGGGCGGCGGGGATCCGCGCTGGCGCGGATGATTGCGTCGGACGCCGCTCACCCGAGGATGAGTTCCGAGCGCGTGTTGGCTCGGCGCACCGCATAGCGGAGCTTGAAGCTGTTCTACGCATCGCGCTGGTCGAGAACCGCAAGCTCTCGACGACGGACGATCTGACCCGCGTCGCGAGCCGACGCTTTTTCACAAAGCACTTTCCGAGAGAGGTCGAGCGCGCCGCTCGTTACGGCCGGGCGCTGTCTCTCATCGTCTGCGACATCGATCTCTTCAAGAATGTCAACGATACGCTCGGCCACGCTGCCGGCGACCAGGTGCTCGTGCAATTTGGCGCGCGCTTGCAGCAGTGTCTACGCAGAGGCGTCGACTGGGTCGCCCGCGTCGGCGGCGAAGAATTCGCGATCGTACTTCCCGAAACCCAGTACGCGGCGGCACTCGATACGGCCAGACGCTTGCGTGCGGGTATCGCCAACGAGCCATTCAACATCCACGGCAAGAGCCTCGATATCAGCGCCAGCTTCGGGCTGTGCGGTCTCAATCGCGTGCCAGCCGGAGAGCGCAAGATTCCGGAGCACATGCTCAGAGTCGCCGACGAGGCGCTCTACAAAAGCAAACACGGAGGCCGCAACCGGGTGACGGCCACGATGCTCACCGACGCTCCTGCAAAGAAGCCTCTCTGACTCATGCGCGCCGCAGCGACGGCGCCCGCAGCGGGCGGCAGGTAAGCATTGATCAGACCGGCTCCGAGTTGGGGGCGCGGAGTCTAAGCCCCTCGCGCGGAGAATGGAAGAGGCTATTGTGAATCCAACAGCGTGCCGTCTGTTGAGAGCGCAACCGCGCAGGAGCGGCTGCAAACCAACATCCGCAGCAGCGAATCGATTGATCTGCAACTAAAAAGAAGAATTTCCGCTGCCAAGGGGGACAAACACCGCTTATCCACAAATTGCGTGGAGTAACTCTGTGGACAAGTCCGGATTTTCAAGCCGGATCAAGTGCTTCGAGCATTGGTTATTTTCTGCGCAATTTTTCGCCATCGCCAAGCGAAGCGGCGGCGGCGGTGATGGTTCAGCCTGCTTGGCTCTCTCGCGCGAGATGCTGCGCTCCGAGACGAGCGCGAAGGCCCCGCTCGAGCGTCCACTCTGCGGAAAGGGACGAGCCAAAGAATTCCTCCCATTGTCAAGAGTTACGCGACAGAACTCGCGTAAAGTGAAAGAATTTCGCGAGCCGCGGCGACGGCTTCGGCGTCACGGTGGAAACGGTGCGTCGCTTGTGTGAGACTTGTCGCACTTCCGCTTACTTCGCAGGCCCGCGGATGAAGAAGACAGGCAGCGAAACTCCGGCCATCGAAACTGAACAAACCCAGGCCGCTCCGGCGGAGCCCGTTGAGCGTGCGCGATTGCAGGCGGACGTCGCCAAGCAGCGTGTTCGTATTGCGAAAGAAGAATTGAAGCGCGCGCGCAAACGCTTGAAGGAAGCGAAGCGCGAAGCTCGGCGTGCACGCAAGCAGGCGGCAGCCGCGCGTAAAGCGTGGAAGCAGGAGCGACGTGCCGCGGCCGGTGGCAACGGGCAGCCCAGGAAGTCGAAGGTGAAAGCCAAAGCTGAAGTCAGCGGCTCCGAGGCAACCCGCAGCCAGAAGAAAGACAACACAGCGAAAGAAAAGAGCTCGAGCCGGAAATCCGCAGCCCGACCCGCCCGAAGCCCGAGTACGGGACATGCTGCGCAGGGAGCAAGCGCGGCGCGCTCAACGCGACGGGGCGCAAAACGCACCGCGAGCTCGGGTACTCAACGCACCATCGCCAAGAAACGAAAAACGAGAGAACAATCCGCGCGGAAACGACGGATTGATAGCGAAGCCGGAGCGGCATCATCGCTGGAGCTCAGTGCGCCCGGGAAACCGGAAGAGCTCACGACGCAGGAAGCATCAACGGGCGGCAACGGTGCGGCGACGGAGCACAGCACCTGATAGTTGAGTCCGGGGCCTCGTGCAGGGCTCCCTGGCGCGGCGCCCTTTCGGGTGCCAGCGCGTGTGTCATTGACGATGAGGAAGATAGAGCATGCAAGACGAGCCAAACAGCGAGCGCCCGACGCGCGGCAGAGCCCTTGGTAGTAATTTTCGAGTGGCTCCGTCGGCCTCTCGCATGCTCACGGGCTACCTCTACGACATTGAGCAGGCTCTCGACGAGCAGCGCTGGGAAGTCGCGCTGCGCGAAGCCCAGGACCTTCCGCAGATCGCCGTTGCGCTGAGCGACCCGCACCTGCGCGCCTCGGGCGAAAAGATCAAATCCTGGTGCAATGAGTGGATCCGTCCCAAGGACCCCGATTCAAACGCACGGGGCGCGGAGTACGAGCGTGTCAGCGCCGCCGTTCTCGCGCGCTCTGCCTTCGACGAGTCTTTCGTGCCCTCTCTTGCCCTGAAGCGACTGCGCTTGCGGCGTCACGCTCGCACGCGACCTCGAGGCTTTTCTCCCGGGCGTAGCGTGGTCCTGGACCCTCAAGGCAGCGAGGCCGTTGAGACCTCTACAATTCTGGTGGAGGCCGCTCGCCGTTGGTACGCGCAAAGCGCGGTTCACGATTCCGCGGTGCAGGCAAATCTCGCCCGTCTTGCGGTATTGCGCTGAGTTGTCTACTGCCTCGACCTGAGTGCCTCGGCGCGTCGATTGTGGCGTTCGTCTCACGGCGGGTCACAATCGACTCGCCACCCTTTCCCTCCGTCGATTCAGGTCAGACGCCTCCCACCGTCACGCCTGAACACCCATTCAACGCACGGCACCGCGCCGCGCCGCTCGAATTGAGATTAGTATCCGTCCCTAACCATCTGTGCTAGCTGGATTTAAAATCCACTTGACTTTAACCCTTGCATCACACGGGGGCTTGATGGAATATAGCTGCGCGCGGGGGACCTAAACATTGAGTGGCTGTTCAATGCCCCAATCTGCCGTCGGTCTGAAAGCAACGTCCACGACGCGTGTCATCCGTGACCCGTTGCGTGTGGGCGTCATCCTGGCAGAGCACTTCACGCTCTCCGCCTTCGCCGTATTCATAGATCATTTGCGGTTGGCCGCAGACGAAGGCGATCGCAGCCGACCGCTGCACGTGCAGTGGTCGATCATGTCGAGCCGGCAAGAGTCTGTCCCCGCCAGTTGCGGCGTACTCATCGAGCCGACCAGCCGGTTTCTGCCGCCAGAGTCGCTCGACTACGTCATCGTCATTGGGGGTCTCCTGCATCACGGACCCCAGATCGACGAGGCGACGATTCGCTACTTGCGGGAGGTTGCCGAGACCCGCGTGCCCCTGATTGGCATTTGCACCGGCAGCTTCATCCTATGTCGGGCCGGCCTGATGCGGGGACGTCGCTCCTGCGTGAGCTGGTATCACTATCAAGACTTCCTCGAGGCATTTCCGGATCACGACGTGGTTGCGGACCGGTTGTTCCTCGCGGACGGTCCGCGAATCACCTGCGCGGGGGGCGCCGGTGCCGCGGCCCTCGCCACCCACCTCATCGAGCGCCACCTGGGGTCCGCCGTTGCACAAAAGGCGAGCCAGGTGTTGTTGTTCGATAAACCGCGCTTGGGAAGCGATGCGCAACCCCATCCGCCTCTCTCCGAGACGGTGAGCGAGCCACGCGTACGGCGCGCACTGTTGTTGATGGAGCAGAATCTCACTCGCCCCATCGCCATCGCGGCTGTAGCGGAAGAGCTGGGCATGTCTGTCCGTCAGCTCGAGCGCCTGTGCCGCGAGCATGTTGGCCTCGGGCCCGCGTCGCTGTATCGACAGCTGCGCATGCGCTACGCCAACTGGCTCATCGAGAATACCGATAGATCGGTGACAGAAATCGCCATTGAGGCGGGTTTCGCCGATTGCGCGCACTTTTCCCGGCAGTTCAAGGACGCGTACGGACTCTCGCCATCAACACGGCGGCTCCAGCCCAACAGGACTGTAACGAGCGACGCGGCGCGGGCGCGGGTCTTCGAGTAGACGGAACCATAACAGGCGGATGACGTGTCCGTTCAATCGAACGAGCGGGCACGCCATTATCGTTAGCTTGGGAGTCGCATAGGCTCCTCAAGCTGGGGAGCGTTGATGAACTCGAAGGTCTCATACGCGGTTGCTGCCATTCTGGGGGGCGTGTCCGTCAACACGTCCGCGCTGGCGCAAGTCGCCGCACCCGCTACCACTACCGATATCCCCTCTGACATCGGTCTCACCGAGATCACCGTAACCGCCCAGCGTCGCAGCGAGAGCATGCAAAACGTGCCCATTTCGATGCAGGCGTTTACGGCGGAAACACTGCAGCAACTGCACGTCACGACCCTCGACGATTACATCAAGTACCTCCCTAACGTCACCACGGCCAACAATGGGCCGGGGCAGAACGAGATTTTCATGCGCGGCCTGAGCGCCGGCTCGCAGCCGAGCCAGGGCAGCGCCTCCACCGGCTTGTGGCCGAACGTCGCCATCTACCTGGATAACCAGTCGGGACAGCTACCCAATCGCAACCTCGATATCTATGCCGCCGACCTGAACCGCATCGAGGTTCTCGAAGGCCCGCAGGGCACGTTGTACGGCGCAGGCGCCGAGGCGGGAGTGATCCGGTACATCACCAACCAGCCGAAGCTGGACAAGACGGAGGTCGACGTCAAGGCCGGTTATGGTGTAACAGCTCACGGCGACCCCAACACCAACGTCACGGCAGTGCTGAACGTGCCGCTGCTCGAGGGCACATTCGGTATCCGCGGAGTCGTCTACGACGACAAACGCGGCGGCTACATCAACAACGTCCCCGCCACCTTCACGCGCAGAAATACCGACAACGGCATCCATTATGCCTACTATGCGGCTGTCAACGGGCAATGCCCCGATGGCTTGCCGAACAACGGCTCCTGCGTGCCGCCCGGCTCCCCTGCCATCAACAACAACAATGTCACCGGCCACGCGATCAACCCGGTGACCTATCAGGGCCTGCGCGTCGAGGCCCTCTACAAGTTCAACGACGACTGGGACCTGCTGCTCACCCAGTCATACCAGGACATGAGCTCCCAGGGCGTCTTCTACCAGCAGCCCAATACATCGGACGGCGCGAAGCTGGGCCCTCTGGAAGTCACGATCTTCAATCCGTCCTTCGACAAGGACCGGTTCGAAAGCACTGCGTGGACACTCAATGGCAAGCTGGGTGTGCTGAGCGCGGTCTATACGGGCGGCTATCTGGTCCGCAATGTCGAGCAGGTCGGCGACTACACCAACTATGCGCGCGGCGTGTACGCGGACTACTACCAGTGTTATGGCCCTGGCAAGGGTGGTGATATGACACTGACACCGACTTGCTTTTCACCCAGTGCCGTCTGGCGCTCCAAGGAGCGCAACACGCACCAGCAGCACGAATTCCGCCTCAGCACGCCGGATGAGTGGCGCGTACGTGCCATCGCGGGCGCCTTCTGGGAAAAGAACACCCTGTATGATCAGAGCGGCTGGGGTTACAAGACAGTGCCCTCCTGCACGGCAACCCTGACTGCCGGCTGCTTCGCGGATATCGGTACAGCCCCGGGAGCGAGCGTGGTGAATCCCGGGATACAAGCCGCGCCGACCTCCTTCTACCAGGACACGGTGCGCTCGACCAAGCAGCTGGCCTTCTTCGCCTCGATCGACTTTGACTTGATTCCCAAAGTCCTGACGCTCACGGCGGGCACCCGCCATTTCCGTTTCGACAACTATTCCGCCGGCAGCGTGAGCGGCAGCTTCTTCTGCTTCGAACAGGCGGTGACCGCCACCGGCTGCCTGGCCGACAATTTCGACCTCAATGCGCAGAACCTGAAGAACAGCGAGTCGGGTTTCAAGAGCCGCGGCAACCTGACCTGGCACATTACGCCGGACATCATGGTTTACTACACATACTCGCAGGGATTCCGTCCCGGCGGCTTCAACCAGAACGGCGGCACCACCCACATCCCCGGCCCCGACAATGGCACGCCGCAGTATCTCATCCCGAGCTCCTACCAGTCGGACAAACTGACCAACAATGAGATCGGCTGGAAGATGGAGCTCCTCAACCACCGCCTGCAGTGGAATGGCGCCTACTACTGGGACAACTGGAACAACGTCCAGGTCGCGTTCTTCGACCCGGGCCTGGTGGGCAATATTTTCTACAACACCAACGGTCAGAACTTCAAGATCAACGGCATAGAGACGTCCTTGGTCGCCAGGGTGGTCAGTGGCCTGACCTTGCAGGCGGCAGGCTCCTGGAACCACAGCCGCCAGACCAACTCGCCGGCGCTGATCGATAACAATCCCGCCAGTGCGAATCATGGCAATGCGATCACCCAGGTCTGCGATCCGACCGGGGTCACCTGCTCCGCCGTGAGCAATCCATACGGCCCGGTCGGCTCGCCCAGCGCCAACTCACCGCCGATCCAGTTCAGTCTGCGCGCCCGCTACGAGTGGGATATCGCCGGCTACACCACCTACGTCCAGGCGGGCGCAACTCACAGCGGTCACTCCTTCACCCAGGCAGGCTCGAATCCGAGCATCGACCAGGCCGGCTCCATCACGACCGGACGGCTGCGATTCGAAAATCCCGCCTACACCACCTACGATGCCTCGGTGGGCGTCTCCAAGGATGCGTGGTATGCGCAGTTCTTCGGCGAGAACCTCAGCAACTCGAACGCCAGTGTGTTCGTCAGCACCGACCAGTTCATCGTCGCGCAGACGCCCTTGCGCCCGCGCGTGCTCGGGGTGGAGTTGGGTTATAAATTTTGACTGACGCCTGGTCCAGCTAACGCTGCGACGTTTGCCAGTTGGGTGCGATGTAGACCGGCACATTGGCCTTTGGCAGCAGCGGCTTGCCGAGGATGTGATCCGCCGCTTTCTCGGCGAGCATGATGGTGGGTGCGTTTAGATTGCCGTTGGTGATCGACGGCATGATCGACGAGTCGACCACCCGTAGCGCTTCGAGCCCGCGCACCTTCGTCTGCGGATCCACGACGGCCATCGGGTCGTCATCGCGCCCCATCTTGCACGTGCAGGACGGGTGGTACGCCGTCTCTACGTGGTTGCGGATGAACTCGTCGATCTGCTCATCCGATTGTACCGCCTCTCCGGGCTGAATCTCCCGTGCACGGAAGCGGTCAAAAGCCGGTTGACTGAAGATCTCGCGCGTCAACCTGACGCAGGCGCGCATCTCCACCCAATCATCCGGGTGAGACATGTAGTTGAAGAGAATTTTCGGATGATCCAACGGATTGCCGGATGACAATCGAACCCAGCCGCGGCTCCTGGAACGCATCGGGCCCACATGGGCCTGAAACCCATGCTCACGCGCCAGCGACGAGCCGTCGTAACTGACCGCCATGGGCAGGAAATGGTATTGGATATCAGGATACTCGATGCCGGCCCGGCTGCGAATGAACCCGCCGGTCTCGAAATGATTGCTTGCCCCGAGACCGCCCTTGGTGAGGATCCAACGTACTCCGATGAGCGCCTTGCGCCAGGCCGTCATGTGCGAATACAGCGTGATCGGCTCCCGGCTGGCGACCTGGAAGTAGAACTCGAGGTGATCCTGAAGATTCTCCCCCACGCCGGGCAGATCTTGAATCACGGCAATGCCATGAGTCGCCAGCTCTGCCCCCGGACCGACGCCCGAGAGCTTCAGGAGTTGGGGTGAGTTGATCGGTCCACCGCTGATGATCACCTCGCGCCGAGCCAATGCCGTGTGTTCCTCATTGGACCGGCTATAGCGGACTCCGGTCGCGCGCCGCTGCTGGAACAAAATCTGCTTCGCAAGCGTGTGCGTGCGCACCGTCAGATTCGGGCGCTGCATTGCCGGACGCAGATAGGCGTTGGCCGCACTACAGCGTCGGCCGCCGCCGACGGTCATGTCCATGTGCCCCACACCCTCTTGTTGGTACCCATTCATATCGGGCGTGAGTGGATAGCCCGCCTGCTGACCGGCGGCGAGCCAAGCCTCGTGCAGCGGATTGGTCAACAATCCATGCTGTGTGCGCAGCGGGCCATTCGAGCCCCGATACTCGTCTGCGCCGCCGTGACGTCCCTCCGCGCGCCGGAAATACGGCAACACGTGTTGATAGCCCCAACCGCAAGCGCCTTCGGCCTCCCAGCGTTCGAAGTCCTGGGCGTTGCCCCGTACATAGACCAGACCATTTATGGAGGATGAGCCCCCGAGCACCCTGCCCCGCGGCGCGCCCAACCGACGCCCGCCGAGGTGCGGCTCGGGCTCGGTCCGATAGGGCCAGGTGTACTTGGGCATGTTCATGGGAATCGACAGGGCAGTCGGCATCTGGATATAGACAGAGCGATCCGAGCCGCCATACTCGAGCAAGAGCACGGTATTCCTGCCGTCCTCGGTGAGTCGATTGGCCAGCACGCAGCCCGCGGAGCCCGCGCCGACGATCACG
>Ga0207667_10002705_pt1 | contig 21934 bp, 20 predicted proteins | sample KBSCornC52_FD_184301 | JGI IMG/M metagenome (GOLD analysis project Ga0207667, IMG submission 184301) | Corn rhizosphere microbial communities from Kellogg Biological Station, Michigan, USA - KBS Corn C5-2 (SPAdes) (version 2) | ecosystem: Host-associated > Plants > Roots > Rhizosphere > Soil ...
CCGGCATCATGTTGTTCCCGCACGGCACACTGTCGTGGCGAAGGATGCTCGCGATATTCCTGTTGCCGGTCCTGATGTTCCTCAAAGGCACATGGTACCAGACCTATTTCATCTGCTGCATGATCGTTGCCGTGCTGTCGCTGCTGCGGTCGCTTCGGCAGACCGATTCGGGCGATCAGCGGCAGCAGATCCGCTGGGCATTGCTCGGAATCAGCGGCTATGCGCTGCTCCGCTGCCTGTCGATCATCGCCGATTATCTCAAGTGGTCGACTGCGAGCTTCGGTCAGCAGCTGCTGGTGGAGATGGGCGCCGGAATCACCTTCGCGCTCGCGGTGCTGGTGCTGCAGCTGGGGCTTCTCATCGCACTGGTCCGATACCGGCTCTATGATGCCGAATTCGTCATCAGCAAATCGGCAAACGTCGCGCTCATAACGCTCGGCGTCGCGGCCGTGTTCGCCGGCACTGCGGACGGCGTGAAGCAGATCATCTACAATTATTACGGGAACACCAACAGCGAGGGCCCGATCATCTTTGCCGCGGCGCTCTCGACGGTGCTCGTCAATCCGATCCAGGAGCGGGTCCAGCGCTGGTCCGAGCGGCGGTTCCAGAAGAACCTGTTCCTGTTGCGCGACGACTTGCCCGAGGTTGCGCGCGACATGCGCGAGACTGCGTCCCTGGGTGAAATGCTCGACGAGATCCTGGCGCGCGTCGATCGCGGCGTACGCGCGGTGCGCAGCTCAGCGATCGTCAACGGCTGCGTTCTTAGGGCCCGAGGCCAATCGGTCGAGGAAGTCGAGCAATGGCGAACGACCACCTTCGCCCAGGACTATAGGAGCGATATCTGCGAGCCGCACGACAAGGTGTTTCCCATCCGAGTTCCGCTGGTGCCGAGCTCGGACCGCCAGGACGAGCCGATCGGCTATCTCCTCGTCGGCCCACGCCCGGATGGTTCGATCCCCAGCCGCGATGAGCAAAAGGCGCTTTCGGAAGTCTCGGAATCGATCGCCCGCGCGATACGGACCGTCATCAAGCGCGAGGCTCGCGAGCTGCAAGTCGCAGAGCTGATCGCGGACAACGCGCGACGCATTGAAGCGCTGGAAGCGCTGCTCGGCGCGAGCCCGGCCGTAACCGGCCGCCAGCGCCCACGCACGGCATGAGGGCCGCAGTTTAACAGCGATTAATTGACCTTGGTCGAATGGAGGCATAATTTGCCGCCAAAGCGACACTCTAGGTCCGACTCGGCGCTGGCCTCCGGCACGGCGCGAATTCGATTTTTGACGTGATCAAAACGAGGAGTGGATTAATGCGGAAGCTCATGCTGTGGGGCACAGCAGTCGCGATCGCCTTGGGATCGACGGCAGCAATTGCCAATGTTGTCGTTGTGAAATCGCTAGGTCCTTCGGCGAAGGCATATCCGCCCGGAAAGACACTTCCCGAAAGCGCCAAGATCACGCTCCAGGGCGGCGACGTCCTGACGGTCATCGGCCCGTCGAGCGCGCAGACGCTTCGCGGCCCCGGCAATTTCGATGCGAAGCAGGTCGCCCTCGCCGCGGCCGCGGGGCAGCGCGGCCGCTTCGGCGCGCTTCGCGCTTCGGATGTGGCGCATAACCCGAGCATCTGGGACATCGACGCGAGCCAGAGCGGCAAGGTGTGCATCAGCGATGCTTCCAAGCTTCAGCTTTGGCGGCCGGACAAGGAAGCCGCGATTACGGTGAAGATCCATGACGCCGACGGCAAGTCGCAAGACCTGAGCTGGGCCGCGGGAGCTGCCCTCGCCGCGTGGCCGGCCGGATTGCCGGTCAAGAACGGCGCCGAATATCAGGTCGAGTGGCCTGACGGCGGCGATTCGAGCAAGCTGGACTTGATCACGATCGTCCCCCCGCCGCCCGAAGATCTGGTCGGCGCGGCGCAGGTGCTGATCGAGCATGGCTGCCAGAAGCAGCTCGACCTGCTCGTTCAAAGCGCGAGCAAGACGGCTTCGGCGCAGTAATCAGCTGATTGTGTTCGCGGCTCTCAGGCGCTCGACTTCCGGTGAGTCGAGCCCGAGCGCTGCAAGCACTTCTACGGTATGTTCACCCAATGCCGGCGGCGGCAGTTCGGCGTCGGCGCGCTCGCCGTCGAGCCGAACCGGTGAGCCGACGACCGGCACCCCTGCGATGCTCCGCACCATCCGCCGGTGTTGCGCCTGAACGCCGGCGAGCGCCTCGCTAATGCGGTTGATCGGACCTGCGGGAATTCCGGCGCCCTCAAGCCGTTCGAACCAGTAGGAGGCGGGCTGCATCCGGATCGCGTCGCCGACCAGCCGCACCATCGCGGCGCGGTTCGCAACACGCGCGGCATTGTTCGAAAAGCGCGGATCGCTCGCCCAGTCGGGATGTCCCACCAGCTCAGCGAGCTTGGCAAACTGGCGATCGTTTCCGACCGCGATCACCAAAGGCCGGTCGGATGCGTCGAAAGGTTGATACGGGACGATGTTCGGATGGGTGTTCCCCTGGCGCGGCGGGTCTTCTCTCGACACGAGGAAATTGGAGGCCTGGTTCGCGAGGATCGCCAGCTGCGTGTCGAGAAGGGCCATGTCGATGTGGGCGCCCTCGCCCGTCTTCTCGCGCCTGTATAACGCCGCCAGGATCGCGACCGCCGTGTACATGCCAGTGAACAGGTCGGCGACAGCGACTCCGACACGCATCGGCCCACCGCCCGGTTCTCCGTCCGGCAGTCCGGTGATGCTCATCAGCCCGCCCATCGCCTGGATCATGAAATCATAGCCGGCGCGGTCGGCGTAAGGGCCGTCCTGTCCGAACCCGGTGATCGAGGCATAGACAAGCCGCGGGTTCGCCGCGCGGAGCGAGGCGGCATCGAGGCCGAACTTCTCAAGGCCGCCAACCTTGAAATTCTCGACGACTACATCGGCACGTTCGGCGAGCTTGCGCACCAGCGCCGCGCCGTCCGCTTGGGAAAAGTCGATCGCGGCCGATTTCTTGCCGCGGTTGCAGCTCAGGAAATAGGCGGCGACGCGGCGCTCCCCCTCACCAAACCAGGGCGGGCCCCAATGCCGGGTGTCGTCGCCGGAACCTGGCCGTTCGATCTTCACGACCTCGGCGCCGAGATCGGCGAGGAGTTGCGTGCACCAGGGCCCGGCAAGCACCCGGCTCAAGTCGAGGACCCTGATGCCTTCGAGCGGCTTCAATGCCGGCGCATCCCGAAGCGGCGGTCCCGAAGGATCGCGTGCGCGGCGTTGTGCCCGGCCGCACCGGTGACTCCGCCACCCGGGTGCGCTCCCGACCCGCACAGATAGAGTCCCTTGAGCGGCATCCGATAAGCGGCCGCGCCGATCATCGGCCGGGCGCTGAACAACTGGTCGAGGCTCATCTTGCCGTGAAAAATGTCGCCGCCGACAAGGCCGAACCGGCGCTCCAGGTCCAGCGGCGAATGGATCTGCCGGCCCAGCACCGACTTGGCGAAGCCCGGCGCATGCGCATCTACGGTGGCGATGATCTGGTCGGCGGCCTTCTCCCGCTCATCATCCCAGCTTCGTCCCGGCCCGAGGTCGTAGCGAAAATGCTGGCAGAAGAGCGACGCGACGTGCTTGCCTTTGGGAGCAAGGCTCGCATCGAGAGTCGACGGGATCAGCATTTCGATGATCGGCTTCTTCGCCCAACCGTCCACCGCCGCCTCCAGATAAGCGCGGTGCATGTAATCGAGGGTCGGCGCCATGATGATGCCCGCAGTCAGGTGATCGCCCTTTTTCGGCAGGACGGTGAATTTCGGCAGTTCCGACAGAGCCACGTTCATTCGGAAGGTCGCGCTTTCGCACTTCCAGCCGTGCATCCGCGAAGCGACGTCGGCTTCGACCGCGCCGCGCGGTACCAGCCGGTCGAACAGCAGCTTGGGATTCACGCCGGCTACAACAATTGCCGAGGGCCAAGCCTTGCCGCCCGCAACAACGCCAGCCGAGCGGCCGCCGTTGATGATCAGCTCCTCGACCGGGGTGTTGAGCAGGATGTCGACACTCGCTTCGCGGCACGCGCGGGCCATCGCCTGCGTGATCGAACCCATGCCGCCGATCGCATGCCCCCAGGCGCCGGGCACGCCCGCCGCTTCGCCGAACAGATGATGCAGCAGCACGTAGGCCGTCCCCGGCGATTGCGGCGAGGCGAAGTTGCCGACGACCCCGTCGAAGCCAAACAGAGCCTTCGTGAGATCGCCCTTGAAGTGTCGGTCAAGAATGTCCGCTGCGCTCCGCACGGCGAAGTCATGCACTGTGCGCGTTTCGGCGAGGGAAAGCCCGGCCATGTCGCGTCCGAGGCTGAGAAGCTTCGGAATTGCGCTCACCTTCGCTCCCACGTTGGGGGGCGCTCGAAGCAGCCATTTCTTGAGCAGCCGAACCACGGTCTCCAGCTCGGCAACGTACCGATCGTAAGCTTCGGCGTCGGGCTTGTGGTGGCGCCCGATCTCCTTGCGGGTCAGGCCCTTGCGGCCTGCAAGCAGGTAGTCGCCGTCGCCGGGGAGGAAATTATCAGTCCTGCGGAGCACGACTTTCAGCCCGTGGCGCTCGAGCTCCATGTCGCGAATCACCTTGGGCTGGAGCAGACTGACGGTGTAGCTTGCGGCGGAATTCCTGAAGCCGGGCAGGAATTCGTCGGTGACGGCGGCTCCCCCGACGACATCCGCGGCCTCAAGAACGGCGACCTTGAGGCCCTTCCTTGCCAGATAATAGGCGCAAGTGAGGCCGTTGTGCCCCGCCCCGATCACAATCGCGTCATGCATATGCGCCTCCGCCATAGCGGCGAAGGATTCAGCGCATCAACACCAGTTCTTCGGCCATGGTCGGATGAAGCGCGACGGTCGCGTCGAAATCGGTCTTCTTGAGCTTTCCGCGGACAGCGATCGCCGCCGCCTGGAGAATTTCAGGCGCATCCGGGCCGATCATGTGGATTCCGACGATCCTGTCGGTCGAGCCGTCGACGACCAGCTTGTAGAGCGAGCGTTCGTTGCGGCCGGCAAGGACGTTCTTCATCGCCCGGAAATCCGACGTGTAGGTCTTCACCTGGCCGAGCTTTTCCCGCGCCTGCCCCTCCGTCATTCCGACGCCTGCTAGCGGCGGATGGCTAAATACGGCCGACGGCACGCAATTGTAATCGACCTGCGTCGGCGTCTTGCCGAAGAAGGTGTCCGCGAAGGCTTGGCCTTCCCGGATTGCCATCGGCGTCAGCTGGATCCGGTCGGTCACGTCGCCTACGGCGAAAATCGACGGCACGGACGTGCGATTATCGGCATCGACCTTGATCTGGCCCTTCGGCCCTAATTCAACGCCAGTCGCCTGGAGGCCGAGGCCTTCCGTGTTCGGCTTTCGCCCGGTCGCGAACAGCACCTGGTCGGTCTCGATATCGTCGCAGCCGGTCATGGTGACGTGGAGCGTTCCCTCGCGCTGTTCGATCTTCTCGATCGTCGCATGGAACTTGAAGTCGATGCCCTTGCGCACCGAAATCTGCATCAGCCGGTCAACGATCTGCTGGTCGTAGTGGCGGAGCATCACGTCCGTGCGGTTCACCAGCGTCACGTGGCTTCCGAACTGGTGGAAGATTCCGGCAAACTCGTTGGCGATATAGCCACCGCCCGCGATCACGATCCGCTTGGGAAGCCGGTCGAGATGAAAGACCTCGTTCGAGCTGATCGCATTTTCGATGCCCTCCATGCCGGGCATGACGGGTGTCGCACCCGTCGCGATCAGGATCTTGTCGGCGGTCACTTCCTTGCCGCTCGCTAGGCGCAGCGAATTCGGCCCGGTGAGCTCCGCGCGCTCATGGAAGATCGTCACCTCATGGTTCGTCAGCGTGTCGGTGTAGGCGCCTTCCAGACGGCTGACCTCAGCCAGCACATTGTCGCGTAGCACCTGCCAGTCGAAGCGCTTGGTCGGTACATCCCAGCCGAACATCGCGGCATCGTCGAGGTCCTCGGCGAAATGCGCGCCATAAACGAGCAGCTTCTTGGGCACACAGCCGCGGATCACGCACGTGCCGCCGACCTTGTGCTCCTCGGCGATGGCGACGCGCGCCCCATACGCCGCCGACACCCGCGCGGCGCGCACACCGCCCGAGCCTGCGCCGATCACGAACAGGTCGAAGTCAGCCATTACCGATCTCCATCAGCGGGTTCTGTTCCATTTCGCCGCCGCTCCAATCATTTGTCACTTCCGTTGCGACGCTCGGGATCAGCCGCCAGCACGCTCGATCAACGCATGCGTCGATGCATCCAGGCTCTCCTGGTCGGCGCCATCGGCAAGCTGCCGCGCGATCTCCTTTCCGAGCTCGACCCCGAACTGGTCGAAGGGATTGATCCCGAGCAGCACAGCATTGGCAAACGTTCGGTGCTCATAGAAGGCGATCAGCGCCCCCAATGAGCGAGCGTCCAGCCGGTCGAGAAGCACCGTCGCGCTGGGCCGGTTGCCGGGATAGGAGCGCTGCGGATCTTCACTTTCGCGCCCCTGCATCAGGGCGGCGCCCTGCGCAAAAGCATTGAGCAACAGCAGGCGGTGATGTTCGGGATCCTGGGCGTCATCGCTCTCACGAACCGCGACGAACTCGACGGGGACGAGCACCGTACCCTGGTGGAGCAGCTGGAAGACGGCGTGCTGCGCGTCGGTGCCGGTCCCACCCCAGGTGACCGGAGAGGTCGGATGGGTGACCGGCTGGCCGTCCTTGGTCACCGACTTGCCATTCGACTCCATTTCGAGCTGCTGGAGATAGAAAGGGAGCAACCGCAGCCGTTCGTCATAAGCGAATAGACCGCGAGTCTGGCAGCCGACCTGCTCAGCATACAGCCGGTCGGCGAAGGCGGCGATGAGCGGCACATTTCCATTCGGCTTGGCGAAGCGGAAATGGCGGTCCAGCTCGGCCGCGCCTTCGAGCAGTGCCTCGAACGCGTCCCAGCCGAGCGCAAGTGCGGCGGTCACGCCGACCGAGCTCCATAGCGAATAGCGCCCGCCCACCCCTTCGCCGAACTGGAGAATGCGGGTCTCGTCGATCCCCTGCGCAACTGCCGCCTCGGGATTTGCGGTAACCGCGATAACGCGTCCGTCGGGGTCGGCGACCCCTGCCTCCTGAAGCCAGGCTCGTGCGGCTTCGAAATTGGTGAGCGTTTCCAGCGTCGTGAAAGTCTTGGATGCGACGACCACCAAAGTGGTCGCGGGATCGAGTGTGCTCACCGAATCGTCGAATGCGGCCCCGTCTATGTTCGACAGGAACCGAACATTGAACTGCGGTGAGCGGCGGCCGAGCGCATCCACGAGCAGGTGCGGCCCCAGAACCGACCCGCCGATGCCGATGTGGAGGATTCCGGTGACGTCGCCGAATGCACCAGCTTCGATTGCGTCCACCAGCGCGCGCATGCGTTCCCGCCGTGCCGTAGCAAGACGGACGTCTTCGGGTGCGCCGCTGCCGCGCTCCGCGACGTGGGTTGCCGGTCTCCCTTCGCTCGGATTGACGACTTCGCCGGAGAACAGGGCCTCGCGCGCCGCCGCAAAGCCCTTCTCCTCCGCTCGGTAGAGAAAGTCCCGGACCAGGCCTTCGTCTAGGTGCGTCTTCGACCAGTCGAAGTAGATTCCGGCAACTTCGAAGCTGAGCTTGCTGAGGCGGTCCGGCTCGGCGGCGAACAGCTCGTCGAGGCGCTTGATCGGTTTTTGTTCCATTGCCGCCGCACATAATGCGGGGCCCGCCATTTGCCAGCCCGCTTGACCTTGGCGTTTCGAGCCTCAAACAAGCAAAAGGATGGCCCCGTTTCTCACCCGCCGCAATCGTCCCGCCGCGGGTTCGGCAAAGCGCGACAAGAAAGAGACGACCGGCGCGCTAATCAGGTTCGTGCTGCTCGTGGCGCTGCTGGCGTGGGCCTTCCGGAGCCTGGTCGGTGCTCCGTTCAACATTCCGTCCGGATCGATGCTGCCGACTCTCTACGTCGGGGACTATGTCGCAGTCGCCAAATGGCCCTACGGCTATTCGCGCTACAGCTTCCCGTTCGGATTTCCGGCGTTCGATGGGCGATTCCTGACCCAATTGCCCCGCCGCGGCGATGTGGTCGTTTTCCGTCATCCGACCGAGGACGCCGATCTAATCAAGCGCGTGGTCGGCCTACCTGGAGACCGCGTGCAGGTTCGTAGCGGACAGTTGATCCTCAACGGCAAAATGATCCGCCGACAGCCGTTGGCGCCGGTCGCTATCGAGGTCAGCGCGAATAGCCCGTGCCGAACGGTCCCGCCGGCCACCCCCGTCGCTGCGTCGGTCGACGGGCACACGTACTGCCTTTACCGCGCTTATTTAGAGACCCTCCCCGGCGGTCCCAGCTATACTGTGCTTGATCAGCTCGATAGCGGACCGGCAGACGACGTTCCCGAAACCGTCGTTCCCGCAGGGCATGTCTTCCTGATGGGCGACAATCGCGATGACAGTCTCGACAGCCGCTTTCCCACGTACGAAGGCGGGGTTGGCCTGGTGCCGATGGAGAATCTGATTGGGCGTGCAGCTTTCACCTTCTGGTCGACTGACGGGAGCGCGTCGTGGTTCAGGCCGTGGACGTGGTTCACGGCATTGCGCACTGATCGGGTCGGCAACGGCTACACGGGGAAACAATCGTGAATGCTGATGTCGCGACGTTCGTCCGCCGCCAGCTCGGCCACAAGCCCAAGGACGTTAGCCTGTTCGACCTGGCGCTGACCCATTCGAGCGTTGCCGGAGATCGCAGCTACGAGCGTCTCGAGTTCCTCGGTGACCGCGTCCTCGGCATGGTGATCGCCCGGGCGCTGTACGAACGATACCCGAACGAGCCCGAGGGAAATCTTTCAAAACGCTACAACGCGTTGGTCGACCGCGACACCTGTGCGGAGAACGGCCGCGAAATCGGCGTCCCGGCATTCATCCGCCTGGGGAAGCAGGCGCGCGAGGACGGCGCAAGCCGAAGCGACAATGTCGTCGGCGACGTCGTCGAGGCGCTGATCGGCGCGCTTTACATCGACGGCGGGTTCGAGGCGGCGGAGCAGTTCATTCTGAGACTGTGGGAACCGGACCTCACAGTGCAGCGGCGCGCCCCTCAGCACCCCAAGTCCGCGCTCCAGGAGCTCGCTGCGTCGCGGCAAGTCAAGGCTCCGGTCTATGAAGTCATTGCGCGGACCGGCGCTCACCACGCGCCAAGGTTCACGGTCCGGGTCGAGGTCCCAACGCTCGGTGAAGCGACTGCCGAAGGAGCGAGCAAGCAGGAAGCGGAGAAGGCGGCTGCCTCGGCACTGCTCCAGCGCCTGAAGTGAGCACAAGCGCCGGGTTCGTTGCTGTGATCGGCGCGCCGAACGCGGGCAAATCGACATTGGTCAATGCGCTCGTGGGTCAGAAAGTCGCGATCGTCAGTCCGAAGGCGCAGACCACGCGTGCCCGCCTGATGGGCATTGCCATCGAAGGACAAGCGCAGATTCTCCTGGTTGACACGCCCGGCATCTTCGAGCCGCGCCGGCGCCTCGACCGCGCGATGGTTGCCGCCGCATGGACGGGGGCCCAGGACGCCGAGCTTACGCTGCTGGTCATCGACTCTGCGGCGGGCGTGAATGCCGACATTGGCCGGATTATCGACGCGCTGAGTGATCGGAAGCAGTCGCTCTTCCTCGCATTGAACAAGATCGACCTGGTGAAGAAGGCCCAGCTGCTCGCTTTGTCGGCCACCCTCACGGAGCGCCTGAATCCGGACCAGGTCTTCATGATCAGCGCCAGCGACGGCGATGGCGTCGCCGATCTCAAGCTCGCGCTCGCCGATGCGATGCCGGAAGGTCCTTGGCTATTTCCGGAAGAGGAGGTTTCCGACGCGACCGATCGCATGATTGCGGCCGAGCTGACGCGTGAGCAGATCGTCAACCAACTGCACCAGGAGCTGCCCTACGCCACGGCTGTGGAGACGGAAACTTGGGAGGATCGGCCCGACGGTTCGACCGCAATCCGCCAGCAGATCCTCGTTGCCCGCGATAGCCAAAAGGCGATCGTCATTGGCAAGGGCGGAAGACGCTTGAAGGAGATTGGAGCCACCGCCCGCGGAGCGATTGCGGAGCATCTCGGGCGCCCCGTCCACCTGTTCCTGCACGTGAAGGTCAATCCACGCTGGGACGAGGACCGCGGCCTTTATCGTGAGATCGGGCTCGAATGGGCGGACTAGCGAACCAGCGCTCACATTGAGCTTGTCGAAATGCGAGCGCTCGCCCTTCGACAGGCTCAGGGTGAGCGCAATTCGTCGAGCACCTCGTCGACCCATTGCGGCACTAGCTCCCCGGCCCTGCCGATCCGGCTTTCCTCGAACAAGGTGCTGCCAAGGCTCGGCTCTAGGTTGATCTCCAGCGTCCTCGCGCCGCAGTAGCGCGCGGTCTGCACGAAACCTGCCGCCGGATAGACCGCGCCCGACGTGCCGACGGAGACGAACAGGTCGCAGGCGCGTAGCGCGTCATCGATGCGCTCCATCTCGTAAGGCATCTCCCCGAACCATACGATATCGGGACGTACTTGGCCTCGGAGGCCACAGCTCGGGCATTCGGCGCCCTCGCCCATGGGTCCTTGCCAGTCGAAACGATCATTGCAGCGCAGGCACCAACCTTTCGTGAGCTGCCCATGCATATGAAGGAGGCGCTTCGATCCGGCGCGTTCGTGCAGGTCGTCGACGTTCTGCGTGACCAGCAGCAGTTGCCCCGTCCATTCGGCATCGAGGCGCGCGAGAGCCGTATGTGCCGCATTGGGCTCGACCGTCCCGAGCTTCGCTCGGCGCGCGTCGTAGAAGGTGTGGACGAGCGCTGGATCGCGGTTGAACGCTTCTGGCGTGCAAACGTCTTCGACGCGGTGTCCTTCCCAGAGGCCGTCGGGTCCGCGAAACGTGGCAAGGCCGCTCTCCGCCGAAACGCCGGCGCCGGTGAGGATCACGATGTTGCGGATGTCCATACATTCAGCATAGACGCGCGGGGCAATGAGCGAAGGCCAAATCCGCATCGGCATCGGCGGCTGGAGCTATCCGCCGTGGCGCGGCGTTTTCTATCCCGACAAGCTCCCGCAGGCCAAAGAGCTTGAATATGCCTCGAGTGCGCTGACGGCGATCGAGATCAACGCGACCTTCTACGGCCGGCAGAAACCCAAGAGCTGGGAGAATTGGGAGAAGGTCGCCCCCGACGGCTTCCAGTTCGCGGTCAAGGGCTCGCGTTTTTGCGTGACGCGGTCGCGGCTGTGCGAAGGCGCCGAGGGGATCGGCAATTTCTTCGCTCAGGGCTTCGCTGCATTGGGGCCAAAGCTCGGGCCGATCCTGTGGCAGTTCGCGCCTCGCCGGAAGTTCGATCGTGACGACATCGCCGGCTTCATCGACCTGCTTCCCAGCGAACTCGACGGAATCGCGCTTCGCCATGCGATCGAGCCGCGCGACGAGAGCTTCCGCGACGAGAAGTTCTTCGACCTTTGCCGCGCCCGCAACATCGCGGTGGTTCTCGAGGATTCAGACGAATATCCCACCATCGAGGCGGACACGGCCGATTTCGCGTACGCCCGGCTGCAGCGCATGCGGGAGGAAGTGCCGACGGGCTATGATGACGAAGCTCTCGACAAATTCGCTACGCGCACTCGTGCGTGGGTACAGAATGGCCGCGACGCCTACATCTTCATGATCAACGGCGCGAAGATCCGCGCTCCCGCTGCCGCGCTGGCGCTGCAGGAACGGCTTCGCTAACCATCGCACATGCACGTCGCCGGTCAGCCCATCCGCATCGCCCTCGTCGCGCCCAACGGACGCATGGGCAAGGCGATCGCCAGGGCAGTTTCGGAGAACCCGGCTTTCGCGATCGATCAGGACAACGCCGATGTCCTCGTCGACTTCTCAACGCCCGATGCTCTCCAGACCAGCCTCGACCGCGCGGTCTCGGCAGGAATCCCGCTTCTGATTGGAACGACCGGCCTGCAACCCGAGCATCATTCAGCTATCGCGGAAGCCGCCAAGTCGATCGCGATCATCCAGGCGCCGAACACGTCGCTTGGAATCAACCTGCTTCGCGACCTCGTCGAACAGGCGACTGCGCGCCTCGGGCCGAGCTGGGACATCGAAATCCTGGAGATGCACCACCGGAACAAGGTGGATGCGCCATCGGGGACAGCACTGATGCTCGCTCAATCGGCCGCGAAGGGTCGAGGTGCGACGATCCAGGAGCTCAGCCGCTTCGACCGCATCGGCTTCGATCCGCACGCAAGAGAACCCGGCAGCATCGGCTATGCGTCGCTGCGCGGTGGATCGGTGGCCGGGGAACATACGGTTATCCTCGCGACGGACGGAGAGCGCATCGAGCTCGGCCACCGCGCCGAGAACCGGATGATCTTCGCTCGCGGGGCGCTTGCCGCTGCCCGGTTCCTCGTCGGCAAGCCCGCCGGTCTCTATTCGATGCGCGACGTCATCGCCGCCTTGTGAGCGCGCTGGACACCCGCTCTCATGCCTTAGCCCGCCGCCTCGGCCTGTTTGACGTCACCATGCTGGTCATGGGCGGCATCATCGGGGCCGGGATCTTCGTCAACCCGGCCGAGGTTGCGCGGCACGTCGGAACGCCTTTCCTGATCGTCGGCGTCTGGGTTCTGGGCGGCCTCGTCGCGCTCGCGGCATCGTTCGTCTATGCCGAGCTCGCGGCCCGCAGGCCGGAAGTCGGCGGCCAATATGCCTATCTGCGCGACGCGTGGGGTCCCATGCCGGCATTCCTCTATGGCTGGGCGCTTCTGCTCGTCATCCAGTCGGGTGGCATGGCCGCCGTCGCGATCACCTTCGCGCGCTATTTCGTCGAGCTCACCCACTGGCCCTTCTCCGAAAGCCTGCTCGCCGTTCTCGCGCTCGCGCTGCTGACGGTCATCAACTGCTTCGGGGTCCGTTCCGGGAGCAACGTGCAGAGCGGCCTCATGGTGCTGAAGATTGCGGCGATCGCGATGCTGGTGATCGTTGGCTGGTGGCTCGCTCCATCGAGCATCGCTTCTCCGCCGCCACCCGCGACGGCAAGCTCTATGGGAGCGATCGGCGCGGCACTAACTCCCGTCATGTTCGCGTACGGCGGCTGGCAGACTTCGAGCTTCGTCGCCGGAGAGATGCGCGACCCGCGGCGCGACCTTGCCCGCGGGCTGCTGCTCGGTGTTGCCGGGGTGATCCTGCTCTACTGCTTCGTGGCGTTCGTCTGCGTCCATGCGCTTGGGCCGACCGGATTGGCCGCGTCCAAAACGCCCGCGTCTGACGTGATGCGTCTCGCATTGGGAGAGCGCGGAGCGACGCTCATCGCGCTGGCCATTGCCATTTCGACGCTCGGATTCCTGAGCCAGGGAATGCTAACGGCGCCGCGCGTCTATTTCGCAATGGCGGAGGATGGCCTGTTCTTCAGGCGCGTGGCGCAAGTGAATCCGATCACGCGGGTGCCGGTGGTGGCGATCGTCCTGCAGGGCGCGGCAGCCGCCGTGATCGCCCTCTCCGGGACCTACGGACAAATCCTGGGCTATGTCGTCTCGGTCGATTTCATCTTCTTCGGCCTCACCGGGGCTGCATTGTTTGTGTTCCGCCGCCGCGATCCCAAGAAGCCGTTGTTCACTGCCCCGGGACACCCCATCACGACCGGGTTTTTCGTCATCGCCTGCTGGACCGTCGTGGCCGCTACGGTCGTCAATAATCTGGCGAACAGCCTGATCGGTTACGCGATCCTCGCCGCGGGCGTTCCCGCCTGCGTCTATTGGCAGCGCCAGAAGCGCAGGGCTGCGCAATGAGGACGATGCAGTCCGACTATATGCACTGGGCGAAGTTCAAGTCGCCGGTGCGCTACCCGCTGACTGGAAGCGAAGTGCCGCATTTCCGGATGGACTCGCTGCCGATCAGCATCGCCGACTTGGACCTCGATGGTGCGAGCCATCCCCGTTACCGGCCGCTGCGGGAGCGGATCGCGAGCTGCTACGACGTTACGCCCGAACAAGTGGTCGCCGCCGACGGCACGTCGATGGCCAATTTCCTGGCGATGGCGGCGCTGATCTCGCCCGGCGACGAAGTGCTGATCGAACATCCTACTTACGAATTGCTGATCGGCGCGGCGAGCTTCCTTGGAGCCGAGATCAAGCGCTTTGAGCGCAAGGGCGCGGATGGCTTTCGCCTCGATCCGGATCAGGTCGTATCGATGCTGAGCGAGCGCACACGGCTGATCATCCTCACCAATCTTCACAATCCGACCAGCGTCCTCGCCGAGGAGGCGGAGCTTCGCGCGGTCGGCGAGCTCGCCCGGCGCATGGGCGCGCGCGTGCTGATCGACGAGGTCTATCTCGATTCCGCCGTGCCGCCGCGGCCGAGCGCTGCGCATCTCGGGCCTGAGTTCGTCTGCACCAACAGCCTCACCAAGGTGTACGGCCTCAGCGGCCTCCGCTGCGGCTGGATCCTCGCCGAGCCGAAGCTCGCCGAGCGCATGTGGCGGCTCAACGACCTGTTCGGCGTCAACCAGGCGCATCCGGCAGAGCGCCTCGCGTGCCTCGCCTTCGAGAACATCGACCAGGTGATCGGCGACAATCCGGCGATGTTCGCGCGCAACCGCGCGATGTTCAATGATTTCGTGGCCGACCGTAGCGACCTTGAATGCGCTGCCGCCAAGCACGGAATCACTGCATTCCCGCGCTGGAACGGGGGCGACACGGAGCGGCTCGATGCCCATCTCCGCGAGCGCTACGATGCTTCGGTGGTGCCCGGCCGCTGGTTCGAGATGCCTGATCATTTCCGCGTCGGCTTTGGTCTTTCCACTCCCGAGTTCAAGGAAGCGCTGAACCGCGTGGGAGCCGCGCTGGACGACCTGAAATGAAGCGCGAGGAGGTCTTCGAATTCTTCCGCCGGCTTGCAGAGGCGAATCCTTCGCCCACCACCGAGCTCGAGTCCGGCAACCCCTATCAACTGCTCGTCGCCGTCGTGTTCTCGGCGCAAGCAACCGACGCGAGCGTCAACATCGCGACCAAGCCGCTGTTCGAAGGCATAAAGACGCCAAAGCAGATGGTTGCGTTCGGCGAGGACGATCTCCGGGACGCGATCAAGACGATTGGCCTGTTCAACACCAAGGCGAAAAACGTCATCGCTCTCAGCCAGGCGTTGATCGAGAAGCATGACGGCGAAGTGCCGCGTACCCGCGAAGAGCTGGAGGCGCTTCCCGGTGTGGGACGCAAAACCGCCAATGTCGTGCTCAATACCGCCTTTGGCGAAGAAACCTTCGCGGTCGACACGCACGTGTTTCGGGTATGCAACCGGACCGGCCTCGCACCAGGTAAGACGGTCGACGAGGTCGAAGCCAAGCTCGAAAAGATCGTCCCGCAGCCCTTCCGCCGCGATGCGCACCATTGGCTAATCCTCCATGGCCGCTACACCTGCAAGGCGCGGCTGCCGGAATGCTGGCGATGCCCGGTGATCGACCTCTGCCGCTACAAGCCGAAGACCCCGCCACCGGGGGAACGGGTCAAACCCAGCGGCGCTCGAACCGGGAGCCGAGCGTCGTCAAAACCTCGTATTGCGAAAGGCCGGACTGCTTCGAAGCCGAAGGCAGGTCGTAGTCGATCTCGACCCAGTCGCCTTCCTTGAGGCCCGGCGCGGCATCCACCCCCACCGCAATGAGGTCCATCGATACGCGTCCGAGGACCGGAAGCGCATATTCGCCGGCGAACGCCGATCCTTTCGACGAAAATCCGCGGAGATACCCGTCGGCATAGCCGATGTTGAGGATCGCCGCCTCGGTGGTCTCCTTAGCGACGTAAGTGGCGCCGTAGCCGCAGGTCTCGCCCTCCGGAATGGTGCGCCGCTGCACGATCTGTGCCTCGACGCGCGCGACCTGCCGAATGCTGCCTTCGAACTCAGGCCGCTGGACACCGCCATAGAGCGAGATGCCGGGCCGAACGAGGTCGAAGCTGTAGTCCCTTCCGAGGCCGATTCCCGCGGAATTGGCCATGCTGTAGCGCTTTGCCGGCACGGCTGACGCAACGGTTCGAAATCGCTCGAGCTGCATGGCGTTCATCGCGATATCCTCGTCGGCGCAGGCGAGATGACTGTGCAGCGTGTCGATCGTGAGGCCGTCGAGTGCGTCAATCTCGGTCGGCCTCAAGCCCAACCGGTTCATCCCGGTATCGATCATCACGTCGCAAGCCCGGTCCGGCGCAATTTGATTCCACCGCTCGACTTGCTCGACGCTGACTAGGCACGGACGCGCCGGGATGCGGGCCGCGGCTTCGCCGTCGTCCGGGCCGATGCCGTGCAGCACCACCAAGCTGACGCTCTCGGGCAGGTTGCCAAGCGCCTCGGCTTCGGCCCAGGTCGAGACGAAAAAATCTCGGCAGCCGGCCTCGATCAGCGCCTCGGCTGTTTCGCGGGCGCCGAGGCCATAGCCGTCCGCCTTGACCGCCGCTCCGGCAGCCACGCCCGCGCGGTCCTGAAGCCAGCGCCAGTTGGCCTGGATTGCCGAGGCGTTTACGGTCAGGCGCAGCGGGCGGTGCATCGGGGTCGGATAGCGGCGCTTCCCCTCCCCGTCATGCTGAACTTGTTTCAGCATCCAGCGTGGAGATGCACGCAGCGCTTCCCGGAAATGGGTCCTGAAACGAGTTCAGGACGACAGATTATCGGCAGCCGTCTCCCACTTCGCGCCGTCAAACTTCTCTATCGCAAGCTCGATCGGCTCGTCGAGGCAGTTCGCGTTGACGCTCCAAGCATCGGGATGAGAGCGCGGCTGATAGAAGCTCTTCACGCCACAATGCCGGCAGAAAAGATGCTTCGCGGTGCCGGTCCCGAAACGATAGCTGCTCAAGGCGTCGCGCCCGGTCACCAGCTCGAAGCGCTCATGCGGAACCATGACGTGGAGAAACCCGGTCATCCGGCACACCGAGCAATTGCAGTCGAGCGCAGGCACGGGCGCATCGGGCACCTCCGCCACGAACCGAACCGCCCCGCAATGACAACCGCCGTGGACTTTCATCCGGCCGCCGTACGGTCGGCCGGACGCCAGGACAAGCTAGCGACGGGCAGCGACGAGGATCGCACTCCCGCGGCTTGCAAGCTGCCCGCTGTCCGCACGCGCCCTGGCGAGCACTTCGACGCGGCAGGCGCGCACTGAATTATTGCCGGCGAGGTCGGCATTGGAAGCCGTCCCGCAGACCTCGTAAGCGGCGTTGACAAGGCGGTGATCGAGCTCGGCGCGTCCCCGCGCCGTCGACAGATCGAGATCCTGCGTGTGGATGATGCTGATGTTTTGCGACGGCACGGGCTCCGAGAGAGCGGGAACGGCCTTGATCACGGCTGCAGTTGCGAGCGCCGAAATTGTGATGATCTTCAAAGTCTGTTTCACCGGTCGCCTCCTGTTTGAAAAGCGACCTTCTAATTAGTACCAAATCGCAACTTACGTGAGCAACGATGTCGTGCTATCATTCTGCAAAATTGCAGAACGATCGGCGTGAACCATGACGCTAGTTTCGGGCACGATGTTCGACTGGAACGATCTTCGCTACTTCCTCGCGGTCGCGCGCGAGGGGAGCACGCTTGCTGCAGGCCGCGCTCTCCGCACCAGCCAGACCACCGTCGCGCGCCGGATTGCGGCGCTGGAGCAGGCGTTTGGCCTGCCGCTCTTCGACAAGCGCCAGGCAGGTTACGCCCTCACTCCCGCCGGTGCGGAGTTGGTGGAGCGGGCGCAATCGGTGGAGGTCGCCGCGAGCGGCTTTTCCGAGGCGGCCTTGGCACACACACGCGATCTGAGCGGCACTGTGCGGATCACTACGGAAGAGATTTACGCAATCACTTTGCTCGCGCCACTTCTCGCGGATCTGCATCAGAAGCATCCTGAGATCCGGATCGAGCTCGATACTTCGCAGAGTGTCCGCGACCTCGGCGCGGGAGAGGCGGACATTTCCTTGCGCAGCACCGACCAACCGCAGCAGCCCGCGGGCGTTGTCGGCCGGCGGCTCTGCGTCGATGATTGGACGCTTTACTGCAGCCGAGCCTACGCTGCGCAACATGGCGCGCCCAAGAGCCTCGAGGATCTGCGGCACCATCCAATTATCGGCGGAGGCGGGGGCAACCTGTGGCGCCACTATGAGGCGTGGCTGAAGATGCTCCGGCTCGAAGATCAGGTCGCGATGCACCACGCGACTTCGGGGGGCCTGTTGTCCGGTGTCCGGTCTGGCTTCGGCATCGCCGTGCTTCCGTGCATTGTGGCCGACGGCGATCCGGAGCTCTTCAGGTGCATCCCGCCCCGCTCGAACCACGGCCGAGTCCTGTGGCTATTCACCCACGACCGAGTGCGCCAAAGCCCGCGCGTTCGGACCGTCATCGACTTTCTGTACGAAGGCCTGCGCCACCACGTCGCGCGGCTGGAGGAGAGCAGGGCCGCGGCTTAGTCGACCGGGTAATGCGGTTCCGGCCGCTCGTAGAGCTCGTCGAAATGGACGAGCGCCGGCCTGGGACCGAAGGGAACAGGCTCTCCATCCTTGAACGCCCATTCACCACGGTCGCAGTCGCCCGCCCGGACGTAGCCGTTGATATAGAGCCGCCGCTTGTGCTCCGACACGTTCTTGCCCGAACCGTGCACGAGGTACGGGCTCCAAAGCGCCAGGTCGCCAGGCTCCAGCAGCAGGTCGATCACGTCGTCGGAAGTGAAGCCCACCGCCCCCAGCACATCGTCCGTCATGGGCGTCCCAAGCGCCTTCTTCGAGCTGTCCATGTCGAGATCGCCGCGTAGATGGCTGCGCGGGATGATCCGCATGCAGCCGGATTCCGGCCTGTGGGGGTCAATCGCGAGGCCGGTCTGGACATAGGCGGTCGCAAGATTCCGGTAGGCCTCGGCAGGGCGGCGGAAACGGCTGTCCTGGTGCCAGGCAAAGTCGCCGAGTGAACCAGGCGCCTTCCAGTGCACTTGGTTGATGATCTGCTTCAGATGGATGCCGATGAGCGGTTCGAGCAAGTCGACAAATCGCTTGTCGAGCCTGACCCGATTAAGCACCGGCTGGTGATAGGAGGGCCATTGCACCATGCGAACGAGCGGTTCACTTCCGTCGCTTTCGCGCGCGACATTGTAGAACAGGTTGCCGTGCCGAAAGCAGCGCCCGTGTTCCACGCCTTCGCTGTAAAGCTGATCGAGCGCAGTTCCGATTTCATCGATTTCGTCCGGGCTGAAGAAGCCGCGAACGACTGCGTATCCGTCACGCCAGTAATGCGCGAGATCGGCATGAATCTCGGCGCTTTCAGTGACCTTCCGCTGCTGCGAAACGCCCATGAGTCCCTCCCCGCCGCTTTGAAGGATACATCAACTTATTGACAAATCCATGATTTTTGTCGCGGCCGCCGGCGCGGAAACGCGGGGGAGCGCTCAGCTTCCGGGAACCCTCGCGATCGTCAGAGTCAGCCTTTGATCCGCGCGGGCAACATCGATCGATGTCGTTTTCCCCGCACCGTCGAGCGCTCGCCCCAGTTCCGAGGCGCTCGCGACCGGTGATCCATCCACTGCAACAATGATGTCCCCGGCCTTCAATCCAGCGCGAGCGGCAGGTGACTTGGGCTGGACGAGCGCGACTGCCGTCCCCACCGAGCGCGCATTGCTGAGCCGGGTTGCGAGGGCGGCATCGAAGTCCTTCGCGCGGAAACCGAAGCGCGTCATCGGCGACAGGCTGCCGCGGAGCAGCTCATTGGCGATGTCCCCGACGACATCGGCGGGGATGAGGGAATTGGGAACGCCGCTGGCAGCCACGACCCCGATGACCTCTCCGGTTCCCGAGATGAAGGGTGCACCCGCAGGAAGATCCGCACCCATCGGCTGGAGGCGCACGTAAGCAGCCCGAGCGCCGCCATCGACGAGGAAGTCGCTCGCAACCATTGCCGCCTGCGCGCTGCAGCCGGCGCCGGCAGGATCGCCGATAGCGAAGCCGAAATCGCCCACGTTCGGGAAGGCCTGGTCCGCAAGCCGCACGGGCGCCAAGCCAGTCGCGTCCGTTCGAAGCAGGCTCAGACCTGACACAGCGTCGGATCGTACTTCGCTGACCGCTACCGCAGGTCCGGCGCCGAAATGGACTTCGAGGTCACCCGTCGGGAGCGCAGACGTTGCGGCCAGCACCCAGCCGTCCGCCGATACCGCGAAGCCGGATGTCGCAGCGCCGGTTGCGCCGGCCGGCGCGATCGCCGCGATCGATGGGCATAGCGTGGATATCGCATCGGCGACGCTCGGCAGGCCCGGCTGCTGGCGGACAATCTGGATGATCGATCGCCGTTGCTGCTGTGCTTGTTCTTGCTGTGATGCAGGCGCGCTGCGCCGCTGTCCGGTTGGGCTAACACCGCGAGTCATGAACGTTCCGCCGAGGGCGGCGACGATAACGACGGCAACGATCAGCAACAGATTGCGGATACGGCTATTCACCGAACATCTCGCGCTGCGCTTTCTCCAGTTCGTCGCCATAGCGGCGATGGATGAACTTTTCCGACAGGGTGCCGACTACCTCCCCCTCGCCGTTCACCACCGCGAGGAAGTCCGCGCCATATTGGTCAAAGACCCTCATCGCATCGTGGACATTGTCCGCAGGGTCGAGCGCAATGCCGGGCATCGTCGCGAGCGAGCCCACCGGCTCGTCGGCGTCCACCGTCGCTTCGAACGCGCGCGACGTGTCGACGATTCCAAAATAGGTGCCCGTGCTGTCCACAAGCACAACGTTCGAGGTTGAGCCGAGCGGAAAGCGGCGGCGGAATTCCGCGACCGTCATGCCCGCCGGCGCCGTCTCGCCGATCCGCTGCATCATCTTGCCGACGGTCAATGTCCTGATCCAGCCAACGTCGCGGGCGCTGCGGATCGTCTGCCCGCGCGTGTGGAAGCGCCAGGTCGAGAAAGAGAATCCAAACGTCTCGCGGACGACCGTGCTTGCGCACAGGCCTGCGGTCACGGCGACGCCTGTCAGCGCGAAATCGTGGGTCGTTTCCAGCACGAGAAGCGACATGGTCATCGGAGCGCCGATGATCGCGACAGCCATTGCCGCCATGCCGATCAGGGCCGCGTCGGACGGATCGATCGGCGGAACGCCGTTGATCCGCGCAAGCGCGCCCGCGAAGAGCTGCCCGACCAACGAACCGATGAACAAGGAAGCGAAGAACAGTCCGCCGCGGAAGCCGAAGCCGAGGGATACGCTCGATGCGATAATTTTCACGACGAACACGAGGAAGATGAACCGGAGGGCGACTTCGACGCCGAGGTCGAGGTGAAGCGCGCCGTGACCGGCCGAAAGCGTCTGCGGCGTCACGAGAGCGAGCGGAATCAGCAACAGTCCGCCGACTGCGGGCCGCCAGGCGTCGAGCAGCGGCAATGCGCGCACATTCTCCTCGATGAAGGTCACCGCGCGCATGATCCCGATCGCGATTGCAGCGCAGATGACGCCGAGCGCGGCGTAGATGACGTAATCCTCGGTCGTGATCGCCTTCGCGCCGGGAAGCGCAATCAGATAGGGCTCGAGCCCAAGCAAACGGCCCGTGAGCACTGCGGAAAGAGCGGCAGCAGCAACAGGCGCAATCGCCGACGGCGTATAGGCGCCGATGACGATTTCGAATGCATAGAACGCGCCGGTGAGAGGCGCGCTGAACGCAGCGCCGAGCGCTGCACCGGCCCCCGCGCCGAGCAGGATTCGCATGTCCGCTCGCCGCAAGCGAAGCCACTGCCCAACCACCGAGGCGAAGCCGCCGCCCGCCTGGGCGTAGGCCGCCTCAAGACCCACCGATGCGCCGACGCCGTTCGATAGCAATGTCTGAACACAGACGAGCAGACTGTCCCGCAGTGGAATGACTCCGCCGTGCAGTGCATTGGCTTCGACGACGTCGACTGGAGTTCGCCAGCGACGGGCCGCGGCGCGGCTGCCAAGGCCGAGCAGAAGACCGCCGATCGGCAGGGCAATCAGCG
>Ga0207667_10002709_pt1 | contig 21910 bp, 23 predicted proteins | sample KBSCornC52_FD_184301 | JGI IMG/M metagenome (GOLD analysis project Ga0207667, IMG submission 184301) | Corn rhizosphere microbial communities from Kellogg Biological Station, Michigan, USA - KBS Corn C5-2 (SPAdes) (version 2) | ecosystem: Host-associated > Plants > Roots > Rhizosphere > Soil ...
GGGGTCATCGCGTCCTGGAATTCGTCGGCGGTCATCTTCCAGCCATTCTCTTGCTTGGTCTGGACGAAGACGGGCTCGCCACCGGCGAGGCGAACCATCTCCGGATAGCTCAGCCAGTAGGGCGCGGGGATGATGACTTCATCGCCGGGCTGAATGGTGGCGAGGATGGCGTTGTAGCAAGAGTGCTTGGCGCCATTGCTCACGATGATCTGCGAAGGCTTGTAGGTGAGACCGTTTTCCGCCTGGAACTTGTCGGCGATGGCCTGGCGCAGTTCCGGCGTGCCGCTGCTCGGCGTATACTTGGTGAAGCCGGTCTCGATGGCGGCTTGGGCGGCGGCCTTGATGTGCTCGGGCGTGTCGAAATCCGGTTCCCCGGCTCCGAAGCCGCACACGTCGATGCCCTCGGCCTTCATGGCCTTGGCTTTCGAATCGATGCTGAGGGTAAGGGAGGGGGTGAGGATCGTGGCGCGATTGGCGAGTTCCATGGCAGGTTTGGTTGGGGTTGGTTTTCGGTCGGGGAAGCAGCAGGAGCGCTTACTTTCCGAACCAGCTTTCGATCAGAGGCTTCAAATTGTTTTCCTTGATTTGCACGATGCCCATTTCGCGCTGGGCATTTTCCGCGGAATCCGAGGCGTGCGCGGCATTGACCATGATGGTCGAGCCGAATTCGCGGCGGATGGTGCCGGGAGGCGCCTTCGAGGGATCCGTCGGTCCAAGGACCTCGCGGATTTTGCGCACGGCATCGACGCCCTGGTAGCAGAGGGCGATGCACTTTTCCGAACCGGGCTCGTTGCGCCGGTCGGCCGGGCAATCGCTGGGCTTGAGGCCGGCCATGAATTTCACGATCTGCTCCCAGTTCTCCCGGCCATTGATCGGGCCGAGGAGATCGCCGAGCTTGGTCTGCGCTTCAGCGCTGAGGCTGATGCCGAGCTCCTTGTCGAGCACGCGCTTGGCGATTTCACCGGAGCGATCGCGCAGCTTGTCCTGCAGCACTTCGAGGACGGGACCGTAGAATTCTTCGGCCTGGGCCACGCTCATGCGGTGCACCTTGCAGGCAATGATGTAGAGGCCGCTGCGGCTGAAGAGATCGATGACGCCGCCAGGGCGGGCGTTCGGGAAGCGGAAGTTGTCGGGCTTGATGAGGACCAGGGTCTTCTCGACCTTGGTGCCGGTCGGGAAGGAGACGGCTTCATCGAGCAGGCCGCCGTCGGCATCCGAATAAGACGCCCAAAGGAGCAGGTCGGCCTTGGCGGACGCGGCGTCCGGCGGAGCGAGCACACCGGGTTCGAAATAGGTGACTGCGCCGTGCTCATCGGCCATATAATCGCCGTAAGTATCGCGGATGGTCTCGCCGCTGGTGCGTTCATTGACGATGTGGCCCACGGTGTTGCGGAGCTTGAGCGCCGCGTCCTCGCCCTTGAAGACGAGCAGGAGCACGCGCGGCCGGGAACCGGTGGTCGGGGTGAAATTCTGGACGACGTACTTGCGGATGAGCTCCTGGGTGGCGCGGTGGCGCGGCTCCGGATCGGTGACGATCGAAGCGACGTATTTCTCCACGAGCTCAGCGCTGGGGGCGAACATGCGCGCAGCCACGAGATCGAGACCCGTGCGCGAAATGAGACGCGCCAGGATGCCGCCGGTGCGCGACTTGCGGATCGAGTAAGGGGTTACGATCACGTAGGAAAGTTCTTCGGCCATAGATAAAAAGAGCCCGCGCGGATCACCGGAAAATCGTCATTTCGCGGCGTGAAACCCACGCAGGCAGGATATTTTATTTAAATTTTTCGGGGTTTTTAAGTGGGGTGGAAAGCTATCGGCAGCTTCCGAAGAGCGTCAACGAGTTTTTCCAGTTAAGATTCCGCCCTCGGGACGCGTGGCCAACCCGCTGACCCATTTCCCTTTGCGCACCAGGCGATGGATTTGCAGGCCGGCTTTCCGGAAGGCCGCAATCACTTCCGTCTCCTGGGTGCGCAAGATGCCGGAGAAAACCAGCCGGCCTCCCGGCGCGACTGCGGCGACGATCTTCGGCGCTACTTCCATCAGCAGGTCGCTGAAGAGATTCGCGGCGACGACTTTCCAGGTCCGCGTGGGTTTCCAATCGCGCACGTCGAGCTTCTTGATGGTGATGGCCTGAATATCGTTGAGCCGCGCATTTTCCTTCGCCGTGCGCACAGCGTGGGGATCGAAGTCGCCGGCTTCCGCCTTGCGCGCCCCGAGCAACCGGGCGGCGAGCGCCAGTATCCCACTGCCCGCGCCGAGATCGAGCATCTCCCATTTTGTGTCGGCAAGCTCATCACTCACATCCGCGAGAAAGCGCAGGCAGGTTGCCGTCGTGGCGTGATCTCCAGTGCCAAAAGCCATGCCGGCAGGTATCAGGAGGACTGGCCGGCTGCCCGCCTGTTTCTTCTCCGCCTTGCGGGCGCTCTCGCTCCCGACCACGACCAAACGGTCCCGCACACGAATCGGCGCAGTCACCGCTTCGCTCACCGCACGCAGTTGCTTCTGCACCGACGCCGTTCCGCCAAAAGCCTTCTTCAGCCGCTCAGCCTGGGCCTTGGTCAATTGAAACGCCTCGAGCCGGATCGTCTTCGCTCCCGCCAATGCGGTGATCGCCAGCCGATCGCTCACTTCTCGCAAACGCTCCACCCAAGCGTCTTCCCATTTGGCCGAAGCCAGTTTTCGCCAGGTATAATGTGTCTTTGTCACGTTTAAGAATCGGTCAGCAGCGCGCGGAAACCCGCTTGTTCGAAATGCCGGTCGCCAGTCAAGGCATCGGTCAATCCTTCCTCCTTCATAATGATGAAGGAAATACAATCGGTGAGCGACCACTCCTTGTCGGGACGGGCGTCGTACAGTTCCAGACCTCGGTCGAAATACCTGGACGAAACCGGTATGACCCGCGTCCCGTTGTCTTCAACGATAGTGGCAAACCAACCTCGAAGCCCTCGCCGACCGTGCGATTCCGCGAAAGCGTCAGCTACTTCCGTGAGCACCCATTGGCTGGTAACGATTTCGCCGTCGAAAGTATTAGTCCAAGCCCTCACACGAGCGTGGTGCTCATCCCGCCGATTCATGAGCGCCAAATAGAAAAATGCGTCCGCAAATACCCTCACGGCTTCTTGGCGTGGCCGTGGATGTAATGGTCAAGATTCCGGGCAAGGTCAGCAGGCATATCGTCCACCACGCCCACCAACGCCGCGTAACGCTGCGCCACACTTTGGGGTTTCGGCGCCTCTTCCGGCAGGGTGATCTCGAGCTTCGTCCCATCCGGGACGTGGACGCCCGGCGGCAACTTGATGGTATCGTTCTCGACCACGACGGTGATGCTCATAGGGAGAGAGTACCGTAGCGCCCTGCTCGAAGCAAGGTCAGTCCCGACGGCGGTTTACTTCTTCTTAAAAATAATGATGTGCTGCCGGGGCAGTGTCTCGATGCTCTCCACAAATTCCAGCTCCGGTTGTACGGCCATTTCCTTGCGCACCTGCTCCAAGCTCATCTTGTGCAGTTCCTTGATCGGCACCTTGGGGTCTTCCTTACGGAACTCCACGAAGACAATCCGCCCACCCGGCTTCAGTTCCGAGATCATGCTCCGCATCATCTCGTACGGCTTGTCGAATTCATGGTAGACGTCGACCATGATCATCGTGTCGCACGAGGCCGGCGGCAGCTTCGGGTCCGTGGTCGTGCCGAGCACGCCCTTCACATTGGGAATGCGGAACATCGCCATGTGCTTCGCCAGCAGCGCGAGCATCTCCGGCTGGATGTCGACGCCATAGACGATCCCCGAGCCGATCTTCTTCGCGATCTTCCGCGAGATAAAGCCCGAGCCGCAGCCGATATCCGCGACCACTTCCCCATCGTGGAACTTCAGCGCATCGATGAGCAAATCCGTGCGCTCCTCTTCCTCGCGCTCCGGCCGTTCCAGCCAATCGGCGGCCTGATGCCCCATGACGTGCGCGATCTCGCGGCCGAGATAGAAGACACCGATGCCACTGCGATCGTGCTCCGCGCGGGTCTCGTAAGGAGGCTGCGGAGGCTTGGCCGCTTCATCGGCGAAAGCCGGGAACACCAACAGCGAAGCGAGCAGAACGCGGAGGAGGAACGGGGGCATGCCGGGAATGAAAGACGTTCCCCCGCCCGCTGTCCAATCCACATCAACCGGCCTTGTGAGGATCACCGGCCACGGGTATAGACGACATGTGAAGCGGTTCCTCCTGGTCCTTCTACGCTCCATTGTCTTCATCTACCTCGGCACCGTGAGTCTCTTCGGATTCCTCCAGCGGAAGCTCATCTATTTTCCCTCCCGTCCACTCGCGACCGAAAGTAAGATGGCCAAGCTCGCCGCGTCCGTCGGGTTCGCGCCGTGGCTGGACTCCCACGGGCAGCGCATCGGCTGGCGGCAGGTTCCGCCCGCGGGCATGCAGCCGCAAAATCGGATGATCGTGTTCCATGGCAACGCCGGCAGCGCTTTCGACCGCGAACAATACGCCAAAGGCTTCGGCCATCTCCAGCAGGGTGCGCTCTGGCAGACTTACCTCTTTGAATATCCCGGCTATGACGCGCGCCCCGGTACGCCCTCGCAGGAGAGCTTTTGCGCGGCGGGTCGTGAAGCTGTGGAGCAACTCGCCGCGGAAGATGCCCGTCCCATCTACCTCGCCGGCGAATCCCTCGGTTCCGGGGTCGCTTGCGCCCTGGCGGGAGATCTTCCAGAGAAAGTTTCTGGCATCTTCTTGATGACCCCCTTCGCTTCCCTCGGCGAAGTCGGCTCCCATCACTATCCCTGGCTGCCCATTCGCCTCCTCCTCCGCGACCGCTGGGACAATACCGCGGCTCTGCGCCAATACCACGGACCGGTTGCCATCATGATCGCCGGCCAGGATGAAGTGGTCACCACGGCCCAAAGCGAAAAGCTCTACGCCAGCTATCCGGGCCCCAAACAACGCTGGTTCGACACCGACGCGACCCACAACACGGTCTCGAACTCCACTTTCCTCCCCTGGTGGCAGGAGGTCTCGGATTTTCTCCTTACTGACACACGCCCGCGCTTGTCGTCCCCCTAAACCACGTCCACACTGCGCGGCCTCATGCAGTTCATCCGCGATATCTATGCCGAGGCACGTTTGGCGGGCCGCCCCGTGCTCTCTCTCGAATTCTTCCCCACGAAGACGGAGGAGGGCGAACGCAACCTTTTGGAAAAGACGCTGCCCGAGCTGATGTCGATCAAGCCGGCGTTCTGCTCGGTGACCTACGGCGCCGGCGGCGGCACGCGCGACAAGACGCTCCGCATGGTGGATCGCATCCAGCGCGAGCATCATTTGGCTTCGATGATGCACCTGACGTGCGTGAATTCCACCCGCGAAGAACTTGGCCACGTGCTCACCGAAGCCAAGGCGCGCGGAGTCCAGAATATCCTCGCCCTGCGCGGTGATCCACCCAGCGGCGGCGACTTCGTGAAAACCGAAGGCGGCTTCGAATTTTCGCGCGAACTGGTCGCCTTCATCCGCGAGCACAACGGTTTTTCCATCGGCACCGCCGGCTTCCCGGAAGGCCACATCGCCCAGCAGGCGGGGAAGCTTTTGGACTGGCAGTACCTCGCCGACAAGATCGCCGCCGGGGCGGATTTCGTGATCACCCAGCTCTTTTTCGACAACGCGGATTACTACGAGTTTTACGATCACCTGGTCGGCAAGCTGGGCGTCACCGTGCCGATCGTCCCGGGCATCATGCCGATTCTTTCCGCCGGACAGACGCGGCGTTTCGTTTCGCTCTGCGGGGCGAAGCTGCCCGCGCAGTTTCTGCGCCGGCTCGATGAACTCGACGGCGACGATGAAGCGGTCGCGGCTTACGGCATCGAATACGCCACCGAGCAATGCGCCTCGCTGCTGGAATTCGGCGTCCCGGGCCTGCACTTCTATACGCTGAACAAAGCCCGCTCGACCATGCAGATCGTGCGCAACCTCGGCCTGCTCCCGGCGTGAAAGTCTACGCCTACGAGAAGTGCGACACGTGCCGAAAGGCGCTGAAATTCCTCGCCGCGAAAAAGGCCACGCCGGAGGTTATCGCCATCCGCGAGCAACCGCCGACAGTGGCAGAACTCCGCAAGATGCTCGGCTACGTGGGTGATGATTTGCGCAAGCTCTTCAACACCGCCGGGCAGGACTACCGCGCGCTCGATATGAAGACGCGGTTGCCGAAGCTCAGCGTGGAAGAAGCGCTGGAACTGCTGGCGTCGAATGGGAATCTGGTGAAACGGCCTTTCGCGCTGACGAAGAGCAGCGGCACGGTCGGTTTCCGCGAGGAGGAGTGGGAGCAATTGCTCGCAGGCGACAGATAGGCGGCGCAGCGCTGCGGCCACGCGCTCACGGCCGTCTGCCATTGATATCAGCCCCGGATTACCCGGATTTCACGTTCACGGAGTGAGTCAGCCAACGAGAGACATTTCCATCCGTGAAATCTGAGCAATCCGTGGTCCTTTTTATTTCCCCGCCGTCTTCCGCTTCTTCGCTGGGCTGGCTGCCGGCGTGGGCGTCGCGCCCGTGGGTTTGATCTTCTCCAAAAACGTCGTCACGACCTCCGCGCCGTCGGTATTCTTTTCCTTGAGCAACTCGCGTCGCAAATTCCCCGCCGCCGTCGCGTAGAAGACGTAAACATTCTTCAAGTTATCCGCGCGGGCGTGGGCGTAATCGGACTGGAGCACGGCCAAAGGATCGGCCTGCTTTTCCGCCGACCGCGGATCGACGATCTCGATATTTTGATCCGCCTCGCGGAGCTGCTTGGCAAAGGTGCGCGCGTTTTCCGCGCCCTCGAGATTTGCCGCCGCCTGCAATCTCTTCGCCAATTCGTCCGCTTGCGACGCATACGACTCGTTTAATTTGCCCAGCACATCACTCCGCGCCTTGTGGTATTCCGCGAGCAGCGTTTCCAACTTGGGCACCTGCGCGGCTTGCAACACCACCGCGAGGCACAAAAAGGTCGCGATACAGAAAAAAAATCGGGAAATCTTCATACGAGGAAACGGATTAGGGTGATGCTCCCAAAAAGCAAAAGGCATGCAAGCGATGTTCCCGCGCCGGACGCCGGGCAAAAGAAGGGCGGCGAAGATTGCCGTTCAATGAAGCCATCGACGCCGGGGACGGCGTCGCTACAGGTAGTTGCACCTCGCATTCCCCCGGTCCATGTTCCGCGCCTCGGGTCAGATCTAAAGTTTATTTAGAATAATTCTTGATAAGCTTAACGGGCAGTGCGAAGGGAAAGATGCCCAATGAAACTGCGTGATAACCACAGCGGAGACGCTTCGCCGACGCCGGATGACCATATCCACGGCCGCGGTCTGCGCATGACCGAACAGCGGCGGGGGGTCTACGACGCACTCATGGGGCAGCGCGATCATCCGACGGCCGTGGAGGTCTTCATGCGGGTGAAGACGAAGATGCCGAGCATCTCGCTGGCTACTGTCTACAACTGCCTCGAAACGCTGACCGACTGCGGGATCATCAAGGCGGTCAACCACGACCGCGAGCCTTCGCGCTACTGTCCGAATCTCGCCGAGCACGCCCATCTTTTTTGCCAGGGGTGCGGCAGCGTGATGGACATCCCGCTACGTTCGAATCGCCGTCTCGAGGATGTCTGGGACCTACCGCAGGACGTCTCCGTCGTGCAACACGAAGTTTCTTTCCGCGGGCTGTGTCCCAAGTGCGCCGCCGCGGAAACGCCTGACACCCAAAAGGCCCCCCGGACCCGAAGCAAATAACTGGCCTTTTTAATATCCAAATGAGTTCACTGAAAATCCAAGACCTGCACGTTCGCATCGGCGAAAAGGAAATCATTCGCGGCCTGACGCTGGAAATTCCCAAGGGCGAGGTGCACGCCATCATGGGGCCGAACGGCTCCGGCAAGAGCACCCTGAGCAAGGCGATCGGTGGACACCCGGATTACACGATCACCAGCGGCGACATCTTGGTCGATGGCGAGAGCATCCTCGGGATGGAACCCGACGAACGCGCACGCAAGGGCGTCTTTCTCGCGTTTCAATATCCGATGGAAATTCCCGGCGTCTCGAATGCCAATTTCCTCCGCGCCGCGCTCAATGCCCGCCAACCCGAAGGCGAAGAAATCGAGGCCGTGGACTTTTACGAGCATCTCTACGAGGAGATGGACAAGCTGGAGATTCGCCGCGAGTTCACCTCGCGCGCGGTCAATGAAGGCTTCTCTGGCGGCGAGAAGAAGCGCAACGAGATCCTGCAGATGGCGATGCTCAAGCCGAAATACGCGATCCTCGACGAGACGGATTCCGGCCTCGATATCGACGCGCTGAAGATCGTGAGCCAGGGCGTGAATGCCCAGCGCGGACCGGAACTCGGCAGCCTGGTCATCACACATTACCAACGCCTGCTCGACTATATCGTGCCAGATGTCGTGCATGTGATGGTCGATGGTCGTATCGTCCGTACCGGACCGAAGGAACTCGCCCTGGAACTCGAGGAAAAGGGCTACGACTTTATCAAGGACGCAATCGCTTAAACCCTCGAAAGAGGAGACACCATGCCTACGGAAGAACTTAATCAACTCGCCATCGACCGCACGCGCGGCGATTTCCGATACGACGTCCAGTATCAGTACGATGCCGGCACCGGCCTCACGCACCAGACGATCGACTACATCGTGGATGCGAAGGGCGAACCGGACTGGATTCGCGACTGGCGCCACAAGGCGCTGGACGTTTTTCTCTCGAAGCCGATGCCCACGCACTGGGCCTCAAAGGATCTCGAGAATATTGTTTTCGACAACATCCGCTATTACCTCGCGGGCGGCCAGAAGCCATCGCGTTCCTGGGAAGATGTGCCGGAGGATATGAAGCGCACCTTCGAACGGCTCGGCATTCCGGAGCAGGAACGCAAGTTCCTCGCGGGCGTCGAGGCGCAGTTCGACTCGGAAGCGGTCTATTCGAACATCAAGAAGGCGGTGGGCGAGCAGGGCGTCATTTTCGTCGGCTCGACCGACGGCTTGAAGAATCACCCGGAGATTTTCCGCAAGTGGTTCGGCAAGGTCATCCCCACGGGCGACAACAAATTCAGCGCACTGAACAGCGCGGTCTTCAGCGGTGGCTCGTTCATCTATGTGCCGCCGGGCGTGAAGGTGAAACACCCGCTGCAGGCTTACTTCCGCATCAACGCGGAGAACTTCGGGCAATTTGAGCGCACGCTCATCATTGCCGATGAAGGCTCCGAGGTGATGTACATGGAAGGTTGCACGGCGCCGAAATTCGAGACGGCGACGCTGCACTCGGCCGTCGTGGAACTGGTGGCCCTGAAGGGCGCGAAGATCCAATATGTGACCGTGCAGAACTGGTCGCCGAACGTCTTCAATCTCGTGACCAAACGGGCCATCGCCCATGAGGAAGCGGAAGTGAAGTGGATCGATTGCAACATCGGCTCCCGCCTGACGATGAAGTATCCGGGCGTGGTGCTGAAGGGTCGCAAGGCCCGCGGCGAAGTGGTCAGCATCGCGCTGGCCAACGACGGCCAGCACCAGGACACCGGCGCGAAGATGATTCACGCAGCCGATGAGACGACCTCGAACATCGTCTCGAAGTCGATCAGCATCGGCAAAGGACGCGCCACCTATCGGGGCCTGGTCCACGTACCGAAGCACCTCAAGGGCTGCAAGAACAACACGGAGTGCGATGCGCTGCTCATCAATTCGACGGCGCGCACCGATACCTATCCGGCCATCACCGTGCGCGGCACCGGCAATGCCTGCCAGCACGAGGCGAGTGTCTCGCAGATTTCCGCGGAGCAGATTTTCTACATGCAACAGCGCGGTCTCACCGAAGCGCAGGCCATGAGCTTGAGCGTGAACGGTTTCGTCAACGATCTCGTGCGCCAATTCCCGATGGAATACAGCGTGGAGCTGAAGCGTCTCATCGATCTCGAGATGGAAGGGTCGGTCGGTTGATCGAATAGTGCCATCGACTGACATCCGTTGAATTCATGAGCACCGTTTTGCTGGAAGAAGAAATGACCGACACGCCCGCCGCGCCCGCCCGACTCCTGAGCGCCGGCCCCGCCGCCCCCGGGCAGGAAGCCGCCTGGGAACAATTCACAAAAATCCCGCTGCCCGCGCGCACCGATGAACGCTGGCGTTTCGCCAACGTGAAGGACCTGGACCTCACGCCGTATCTGCAATCGCAGGCGGTGGATGAGACCACCCGTGAGGACTTGCTGGCGCGCAGCCGTGGTCTGGAAAAGGCCGCGGGGCGGATGGTTTTCGCCAACGATCAATTGCTCTCCCGCGAAGTGCTCTCGGAGTCACTGACCCAACTCGGCGTAGTCTGGCTGCCGCTGGAGCAGGCGTTGGTGGAGTATCCGGATTTGCTGCAGCAGTATTTCATGCGCGAGGAAGCGATTCTCGGCGGACAGAAATTCGCCGCGCTGCATGCTTCGCAAGTGCGCACGGGGATGCTGCTTTTCGTCCCGCGCGGGATTGAGATCGACCTGCCGGTCGAAGCGTTTCACTGGCTGCACGGGGCGAACAGCTCGTGTTTCCCACACACGCTCATCATCGCCGAGGAACGCGCGAAGGTGACGGTGGTGGATTACTACGAGAGCTCGGATGCGAATGCGCCGGGGCTGGCTTGCGCGGTGAATGATCTCTGGCTCGGGGCCGGAGCGCAGGTTACTTATATCTGCGCGCAGAACTGGAGCAAGGAAGCGCTGGCCTTTCAGATCAATGCCACCGTGGTCGGCCGCGATGCACACGCGCGCTCGCTCTTCGCGCAACTCGGCGCCCGCCACGTGCGCAGCGAGAGCGTCAGCCATCTCCGCGCGCAAGGTGGTCGGAGCGATATGCTCGCGGTGACCGTGGCGGATAATGCGCAGGAAGTCGACGCTCGCACGTTTCAGATTCACGAGGCGCCGAATACCTCGAGCGACTTGCTTTACAAGAACTCGCTCGACGATACCGCGCGGACGATTTTCTCCGGGCTCATTCGCGTCGATCCCGGCGCGCAAATGACGGATGCCTACCAGAAGGTGCGCAATCTTCTGCTGAGCGACGATGCCGAAGCGAACAGTGCGCCTGGCTTGGAGATCGAAGCCGATAACGTACGCTGCACCCACGGTGCGACCAGTGGGCAGATCGAGCAGGAAGAACTCTTCTATCTCATGTCGCGCGGCATCTCCAAGCGCGCCGCGCAGAGGCTGATCGTGAATGGCTTCCTCCAGGAGGTCATCGACCGGCTCGACCAGCCGGAGATCGGCGCTCAACTCGCGCAGATGGTGCAGGCAAAATTCGCCGCGCATCGCTGATCCGAACGGGCTCGATCGCGCGTTGTCTTACGAGTAGTTGTCCCCTATGGCTCCCCTACTTCTCCGTCGCCTCGCCTTCAGTCTCCTCTTCTGTGCCATGACCGCGCTTGCGGCGGCCGACGACGATCCGTTTTGGCGCGCGCCGCTCATCGAGAAGCTCACCGGGGAGCTGAAAGAGATCGACCATAAGCTCACGGATAAGCCGGATACGGTGGCGTATCTGTCACGGCGCGGGGATTTGTATTTGTTCCTGGGCGCTTATCCGGAGTCGATCAAGGATTTCGAGCGGATGATCGCGCTCGATCCCAATCAAGATGCACAGCACTGGCGCCTGGGCATCGCCTATTATTTCAACGGTCAATTTGAGAAGGCGGAGCGGCAGTTCGTGAAGTATCACGGCTACGACCCCAAGGATCGCGAGAATGGGATCTGGAAGTTTCTCGCGCAGGAAAAAGTCGACGGTCTCAAGACGGCGCGGGAGGAGATGCTCACCTACCCGGAAACCGATCGCGAACCATTTATCCCGCTCTACGAGATGTACGCCGGCAAACGCAGCCCGGAGGATGTGCTTGCCTATATCGCGGACAAGAAGTTTGCCGACGACAAACATGTGCAGTTCTTCGGCAACTATTACGCCGGGCTGTATGAGCTGATGCTTGATCATCGCGAACACGCGCTGCAATTGCTGCGCAAAGCGGTGGACGTGCTGCCGGCGGATCCCGACACGGTTTACATGTGGAATGTCGCCCGGCTGAGCTGGGAGCGCCTGCTCAAGGAAGAAAAGAAGCGGCAGTAAACGGGGCGTTGGTAGGGATGGCGCGCCGCGCCGTCCTCCGCGGAGGATACGGCATCCTATTCGGAAATATTTCGGGCAATATTAGGGAACGCACAGGAGCGCATCCCTCCGTTATATGAAGCGCACGTCCTTGCTGAGCATCTTCTCGCCGTCGAAATCGAACCAGGCGATGAAGTGGGAGCCGGCGAGAACTTGGGGGAGCCAGTATTGGTCGTCTTCCCACATGTCGTCGTAGGGCACCTGGTCGATAGCAAACCACATCGGTGTGGCCTCGGCCGTCTCGATGAGTTCGCCGGTGAAGGCGCGGGCGATAAAGACGGTGCATTGCAGGCTGTAGCCATCGGTGAATTGGAAATGCAAAAGGCCCCGCTCCTCCAGTTGCGAGGGCGTCACGCCGATCTCCTCCTGCGCCTCGCGAATCGCTGATTGCAGCGGCGTCTCGCCCGGCTCGAGCTTGCCGCCGGGCGCGTTGATCTTGCCCGCGCCGAGGCCGCGCTTCTTGCGAATGAGCAGCACGCGCTGTTCCTGCACGATGAAGCACAGGTTGGCACGTTCCCGCGGCTGCCAGCCGGGCCACGGGGATTGGGAAATGGCGAAAGTCGGATTTTCGATTTCGGATTTTGGAGTTTTCGGCGTTGATTACGCGAGATGAATTCCACCACCGCTCTTCGCATCGCCGCCATCATGGGATTTCTCGCCGTCGCCCTCGGAGCCTTTGGCGCGCATGGCCTGCAACGTCTCTTCGTCGAAAACGGGCAGAAGCCCGTCTGGGAAACGGCCGCGCATTACCATCTCGTGCATGCGGTCGTGCTGTTGGTCCTCGCGCTGCGCGGCGGGGTGTCGCGACTGGCCTTCCAGCTCTTCACCGCCGGCATCATCATCTTCAGCGGCAGCCTTTACTTGCTGGCGGTGACGAATGTGAAATGGCTGGGCGCGATCACGCCCATCGGCGGTCTGTGCCTGCTCGGCGGCTGGCTCACGCTGGCCTTTGTGCGCCCGAGCGCTACGACGTAATCTAACGCTGCGAAGTCATCTTCGCGGCGTCCGTCCCGCGCCCGGCCTTGCGGGAGGCGTCCAGCGCGGCGTGCGCTTCCTTCTGATAGTTCTCGTCATCCGAATCCTGCGCCCGGATACCGAGGGTATTCTGCCATTCTTGCAGGGCTAAATCGGCCCGACCCATTTGCGTGTAAACGTGGGCCAGTTCCGCGTGATGAATGAGCCGCTGCGGGGCGATCTCCAGCGCTTTCTTGAAGCACCGCACCGCCTCTTCGTTGCTCGCCTTCGGCATACCACCGTAGACGATGGAGGCGAGCGCTCGAAGCACGCCATTGATATTGGCCACTCCAGCCTCCCAACGGCCAAGCACGTGCCAGGCAAAGTCATCCTTCGGATCGAGCTCGAGCGATTTCACGGTCTCGTCGCGAATGATCTTCGAATACTCAAGCTTGGTCTTGTTTCCGACGAAATCGGTCATGTGCCCGTAGCTGATCGCGAGGTTCAGATGAGCCTTGGCGTCCTTGCCGTCGGCTTGCACCGCGCGGTTGCCATAATCCAGCGCGAGTTGAGCCATGCGCTGCGCATTGTCCTCCACCTTGGTCTTCTCGATCAGGTCGCCGTATTGCTTCGAAATCCGCAGCAGCACGCCGACATTTTGCGGCTCAATGGCCTCCGCGGCCCGCAAGCTGCCCAGCGCCGTGCGCGGCTTGCCTTGCTTCTCCGCGGTGTCCCCCTGCTGAACGAGGGATGTCACCCGGGGGTCCTCAGCGAGGACCTGCATCGCGAACAAAACTGGGAGCAGGATGAGTGCTTTCACGACAATAAGAATTCATAGCAGCTTTTGTGAGCGCTGCCCGAGTTCTTTTGTGAATTTTTCAGCGGTCCCGTTGTCGGACGGCCGTCAGGAGACCGGCACGCAACTGCAGAACAGATTGCGATCGCCCCAGACGTTGTCGATGCGGCCGATGGACGGCCAGAACTTGTGCTCCCGCAACCAGGGCGCCGGATAAGCCGCCTGCTCGCGGGTATAAGGGTGCGTCCACTCGCCCACGATCACAGAATGAGCGGTATGCGGGGCGTTCTTTAACACATTGTCCTTCGCGTCGGCGGCGCCGCTCTCGACGGCAGCCATCTCGCCGTGGATGGCGATCATCGCATCGCAGAAGCGGTCCAGTTCGTCCTTCGATTCGCTCTCCGTCGGCTCGACCATGAGCGTGCCGGGAACCGGCCAGCTCAACGTCGGCGCGTGGAACCCGTAGTCCATGAGGCGCTTGGCCACGTCTTCGGCGGTGGTCTTGTGGAAACCGCGCAGGTCGAGAATGCACTCGTGGGCGACCAACCCGTTCGCGCCCTTGAAGAGCACGGGGAAATAAGCGTCGAGCCGGCGGGCGATATAGTTGGCGTTGAGGATGGCGATCCTGGTCGCCTCAATCAGGCCTTCGCCACCCATCATGCGGATATACATCCAGGAGATGGTCAGGATGCTCGCACTGCCGTAGGGTGCGGCCGTAATCGCCCCCGTCTTCGTATCCGGGCCTTTGCGCTCCGGCGTGGGCAGGAACGGCACAAGATGCGCCGCCACGCCGATCGGCCCGACACCGGGCCCGCCGCCGCCGTGCGGAATGCAGAAGGTCTTGTGCAAATTGAGATGGCAGACGTCCGCGCCAATGCGACCGGGCGAGGTGAACCCGACCTGCGCATTCATATTGGCGCCGTCCATGTAAACCTGGCCACCGTGCGCATGAATGAGTTCGCAAATCTCGACCACCGTCTCCTCGAAGACCCCGTGCGTGCTCGGATAGGTGATCATCAACGCGGCCAATTGGTCTTTGTGTTCGGCCGCTTTCGCCTTGAGATCCGCGACATCGATATCGCCGTCATCCAGGCAACGGACGCCGACGACTTTCATGCCGGCCATCACTGCGCTGGCGGGGTTCGTGCCATGCGCGCTCGCCGGGATGAGGCAGACATCGCGATGCCCTTCTCCACGGGACTGGTGATACTTGCGGATCGCCAGCAGCCCCGCGTATTCGCCCTGCGACCCGGCATTCGGCTCCAGCAACACGCCGGCGAATCCGGTGATCTCGGCGAGCCAGTTTTCGAGCTGACGGAACAGCTCCGCGTAACCCGTCGTCTGGTCGGTGGGTGCAAAGGGATGCAACGCGCCGAACTCCGGCCAGGTCACCGGCAACATCTCGCTGGTCGCGTTCAGCTTCATCGTGCAGGAGCCGAGCGGGATCATCGAGGTCGTCAGCGAGAGATCCTTCGCCTCGAGCCGGCGAATATAACGCAGCATCTCGTGCTCGGTGTGGTGGGTATTGAAGACCGGATGCGTGAGGAAGGAGGACTTGCGGAGCAGGAAATCGCGAAGGTCCAGCTCTTCCGTTTCCCAACTTTCGCTGAAACTCAACGGCGCGACCTCGGCGTCATTGAAGACGGCGATCAACTCGGCCAACGCGTCTTCGTCGATCGTCTCGTCGAATGCGACCAGAATCAGGAACGGCGCATCGTGCACCGCGTAAGCGCGGAGGTTGATTCCATGCTGTTCCGCCCGCTGGAGAATCGCGGCCCGCTGCGCCTCCGACTCACATTCCACGGCGACCGTATCGAAAAATTCCCCATGCAGGACGGTGAAGCCATGGGCCGTCACCGCGGCACTAAACCAGTTCGCCGCGACGTGCACGCGCCGGGCGATCTGCTTGAGCCCTTCCGGACCGTGATAGACCGCGTACATCGAAGCCATCACCGCGAGAAGGACCTGGGCCGTGCAGATATTGCTCGTCGCCTTGTCGCGACGGATGTGTTGCTCGCGCGTTTGCAGCGAAAGGCGATAAGCCGGGTGGCCATGGGCATCCTTGCTCACGCCGATCAGACGGCCGGGAAGCAGGCGCTTGTGGGCATCGCGCGTGGCGATGTAGGCCGCATGTGGCCCGCCGAAACCGAGCGGCACGCCAAAGCGTTGGGTCGAGCCCACAGCGATATCGGCGCCCATTTCGCCCGGCGGTTTCAGCAGGGTGAGAGAAAGAATATCGGCCGCGACGATGGCCAGCGCTCCGACCGCGTGCGCCTTTTCGACGATGGACGTGTAGTCGTAAACTCCGCCGGTCGTAGCGGGGTATTGCAACAGAACGGCGAAGACCTTTTCCGTAAAATCGATCTTCGATTCGTCGCCGACAATCACCTTGATGCCCAGCGGTTCCGCGCGCGTCTGCACCAGCGCGATGGTCTGCGGATGACACTGTTCGCTGACGAAGATGGTCTGCGCCTCCGCGCTCTTGCTCAGCGCATACGCCATGTGCATCGCTTCCGCCGCCGCCGTCGCTTCGTCGAGTAGCGAGGCGTTCGCGATGTCCATCGCGGTGAGGTCGACGACCATCTGCTGGAAGTTGACCAGCGCCTCCATGCGGCCCTGCGAAATCTCCGCCTGATACGGGGTGTAGGCGGTGTACCAGCCGGGATTCTCGAGGATGTTCCGCTGGATCACCGGCGGGACGATCGTGCCGCTGTAGCCCTGGCCGAGGTAGTTTTTGCAGAGGCGATTCTTCTTCGCCAAGGCGCGCAACTCCGCCAGCGCCTCGTGCTCGCCTTCACCCGCCGGCAATTTCAGCGGCTCCTTCAGCCGAATCTGCGCGGGCACGGCCGCATCCATCAAGGCATCGAGGCTGGCCAGCCCCAGCGTTTTCAGCAACGCCTCGACCTCCGCCTTGCTCGAGCCGAGATGCCGGCGCGGGAAGGTATCGCAAGGCGCGAGCGGGGATTCTCCACGCGGTGCGGTCATCGGTGAGGTCGAAAGGGTATCGTGCATCGCCGGAGGCTAGAAAGGACGGACGTCGAATCAAGGGGAAATCCCGTCATAAGTTAAACTCCGTAGGCACACGCACGGAGAAGCAAAGGAAATAGCTTCCGGGCGCGGGCAATCAGGCGCTTTTCAGCTTCATCACTCGCATCCATTCGCGGCCTTCACGGCCGGGATAGGCGCGCTGCGGCAGCCATTCACGGACGAGGGTGAAGTGCGGCGAAAAGAGGCGGTCGAGCTCGGCCACGGAAACCTCGAAGGGCGGGCCTTCGTCGGGCGAATCGTTGCCCGGGTCGAGATAGAAGATCGCGAGATAATGTCCCCGCGGTTTCAAAGCCGCCGCGACCGATGCCACGTAAGAGGGCCGTTGGGACGGATTAATCGCGCAAAAGCAGGTGTGTTCGAAGACCCAATCGAAGGCGCCCCGCATCTCCACAGGCAGATGGAAGAAGTCCCCGAGCGCATAGCGTTCGTGGCCCACCTTGGGCAGGCGGTCCGCGCCCTCCACGGCCAGCCTTGCGATATCCAGGCCGACCACTTCGTCGGCGGTCGCCGCCAGCGCCCGCACATCGTGACCGAGCCCGCAGCCCGGCACGAGCACGCGGCCGCGCACCGGTTCCGCGGCGAGGAAATCGACCAAGCCCGGGCTCGGCGCGCCTTTATCCCAAGGCGTATCCCGCTTTTCGTATTGTTCGTTCCAATTCGTCGACATCGGTAATTGCTATGCTAACGGCGGAGCCAGGTGGTTGTTTCGGCGACGCACCACTGGAATTTGCGGGCGTGCTCGCGGATGAGGAACGGCTGATCGCTCGATTTGATCAATTCGAAATCCGATTCCAACAGCGACTGCAGCGCCTTGCGGGTGGTCCGCCGTTCGCCCTCGCGCTCGAAACCGCCGAGCCAGTTTTCCCGCGGCGTGAACTCCGGCAGCCAGGTGTAGGGGGAAGCAATCACGAGTTGGCCCCCGCGATTGACCAGCGACAGCAAGCGCGCGAAAAGCCGGCGTGGCTCTTGCAACCGGTCGATGAGATTGGCCATCAGCACGGCGTCGAAAGCGCCGAGATCCTCGCGCAACTCCAGCGCATCGCCGCGCTCAAAATATACGCGATGACACTCGATCCCCTCGGGCACGCGCGCCACCAACGGGGTGGCGAGATCGCCTTCATCGCGCCGCAGGTAAGGCAACTCCCGCCGATCGCGAAGCTCACTCGCCGCCGTGACGAAACGTTGCGAATAATCGATACCAATGACCTCATGGCAATACCGCGCGAGCTCAAAGGTCGAACGCCCCACGGCGCATCCCAGATCGAGTGCACGAGCCATGGCGGGCACGCGCTTCAGGTCGAAGCATTCCGTCACGCAACGCACTGGATAATGGAGCGCTGCCGCCGGCCCGAAAGGCCACGGCAGAATCTCATGGTCCTCGCCGTAGTGAAACAGGAGGTACTCCGCGAGGAGTTGGTCGGTTTCGTAGATATTCACGTCGCGCAGAAGAGGCGGGCACAGTAGCCGGGCTCAGCGAGCCCGGCTACGAAAACGCTCCGTTCAAAGGGCCGGGCTCAATTGAACCCGGCGTCGGCTTACGCCAGCAAGCCGCGCATATAAACGGCCGGCACGTAATTCTCGATCAGCACCACCGTCTCGCCATCGCGATGCATGCGCACCTGCGGGACGTTGATCTCCGGTGTCTTGGTCGGCGAGAAGAGGATGTCGTCGTGGGTGGCGTTCTTCTTGTTCGCGAAACGATCGGGCGTGAGCTTGCCGCCGAGATGGTCGCTGCGGCCCGTGGCCACGTGCATCGTGCCGAGGATCTTCTCGTCCTGGATGTCGCGTCCGGAGACCGGCAATTCCTGCGTGCCGAAGCCGAGTTCGCCGAGTTCGCCCGTCACCGGGTCACTCGTCAGCTTCTGGTTGTGGGTATCGACCGTCGCCTGGCTGCCCCGGAGGAGCGCCGCTTGCTTGATGCGCCCGCCTTCCACGGTCATGACGCCGATCGTTCCGTCCTCGTATTTGTGCGGGAACTGGCCCGTCGCCCCCGCCGGCACATAGTAGATTTCGCCGGCTGGCAGATTCGCGATGTCCGGGCCGCCGCGGCAAAGACCGTGGCTCTTCTGCGCCTCCTGCTTGCCGAGGTCGAGATGGAGGGTGAAGCGCTTCTGGTCGAAGACGTAATCGATCTCCACCCAGTCCGCCTTGGTCATGCCGAGCCGGAGCTTCTCCGCCTGTTTGCTGACCTCGGAGTAATCGACCGCCAGACCGGAGCCGAGGATGATCTGGTTCATGCCGTGCATGGTCGCCCCGCGGAAGCCGTATTTCTTGGCGAAGGCGGTGAGCGGCGCCGTGGCCGAATACGTCGAGACGCACAGGATGAGGTCGTACTTTTGATAGATATCCTCGATCAGGTCGATCTCCCGGCCATCGGTCGCGTAGCCCTTCGTGGGCAGGTCGAGATTGCTGCCCCCGGTGATCTCGTAGGCAAACATTTCGCCGCCTTTCAAGCCGAGGTCATACATCGTGCCGTTGCGCAGGCCTTGGTAGACGACATCGTGCGCGTGCCGCTGGATGGAAAGGTCCGGGTTCTGCAGAAAGCGGAAGCCTTCGACGTCCTGCGGATGTTCCAGATCGATGAGCACGCACACGCGCTCACCCGCCTTGGGTTCAAACACCGTCCGCAGCAGCCGGGTCAGGCTGAACGGAGGGAATTGGCGGGAACGATCTACAGGAGTCTGTTCGATGGTAGCATTCATTGTGTGGTATTTCGTTTGGGCTTTTCGGCGTGCGTGTGGTGATTCCACGTCACGCCGCCAACCACGGTTGCACCATGCCGGGGAATTTGCAGCAAGGAATTTTATACTAATCGGTAAAGACGGAATGTCACACAGGCGACCGCGATGTGGCAGCACCGCTGGATGGACCCATCGCGAAGTCAGCGAGGCGAGGCTTTGAGCGTGGGAACCGGGGTGGGTTTCTTGCCCGGCTTCCCGATGAGCATGTGGCCGACGAAGGTATTGCCGAGACGATCGACTTTGCCCTGCAGGCCGTTGACGGTGGCCGTGGAATCGTCGAGCAGGGTGTTCATTTTGCCCAGGCTGGTGTCGACCTTGAGATTGAGGTGATTGACCGTTTTGGTCATTTCGCCGGTCAATTCCTGAAGCCGCACGAGGGTGGAGTCGAGCGTCGTCAAAGTGTGATTGAGGCCGCCGTTGGGACCGACGATTTTCTCCAGGCTGGCGGTGATCTGATCGAGGTTACTGGTGGTAGCGTCGAGATTCAAAAGCAGACGATCGATCGGCGGCCGTTTCGCGGGATCGGTCTCGGTGGAACGCGTCTGGCCATCGAGGCTGGCCACGACGCCGTCGAGGTGACTGACCGCTTCGGCAAGCTCGTCGGTCACGGCTTGAGTGTGGCTAGGCTGGGGCTCGGTAAAGCGGGCGATGGCCTTGTCGACACGAGTGGTGATGTTTTCCAAATCGCCCTTGGCCGGCTCGCGCTCGAGGGGGAGCAGCGGCATTGGCCCCTCCTTGGGTTCGAGCGCCAAAACTCCGGAAGGCGTGGTATCGATATCAAGGTTGATCCAACTGGGGCTGAGCGCGGACTGCACGACGGCAAACATGACGACCCCACGCGGCGCAAATTTCCAGGCAGAGAATTCGCGCCCCACACCGGCAATCACCGTGAATTGGGGCTGGCCATTCGCTGCAGTGCCCGGGGTGACCGCCCGCACATGGCCGATGACCGCACCCGCGCAACGCAGTTCCGAGCGGGGCCCGAGTCCGAGCAAATCCGCGGTGGTAAAGTGCAGCTCGTGGGACTCGCTCCACTGGCCGAAGCGATCCCGCGCTACCTGAATGCCAATCCAGGAGGCAGCCACGCCGAGCGCGCAGAGCAGGACGATGATGGTCTGGAGTTCGAGTTTCTTTTTCACGTGGGTTGGCCGGCGAAAGCCCGGCAATGCTCGTCCAGCGCGGCGTCTTCGCGGCGGAGGAAGCGATGGCCGCCGGCGCGCAGGAGGAGGACGTGCGTGGCAATGCGCCGGGCGAAGTCGATGTCCTGGGTGGCGATGACGATACCGCAAAGCACGCCGGTTTGCACGAGAGAGACGAGCAATTCTCGCACAAGGGCTTTCTTGGCCGGGGCGAGCGCGGCGACCGGTTCATCAGCGACGAGCAGCCGGGTGCGGCCGGAAAGGGCGCGGGCGAGGGCGACACAACGCTTGTCCCCTTCGCTGAGGTGATGGACGGCTTCGTGCGCGAGATGTCCGCAACCCACGAGATTCAGCCGCAGTTCGACCTGCTCCTGCAGACCGCCATCGAGGTCGAGACCGTGGGCGAGAAAGGGTAGGGCGACGTTTTCAAAGACCGTCATGCTGCGGATGAGGCCCGGATGCTGGGAAACCACGCCGACTTCCGTCCGCGACGCACGCAAATCTTCGCCGTCGAGGCGCACCGCTCCCGGAGCCGTGCGGAGGTGGCCGGTGAGACAGGAAAGCAGGAGACTCTTGCCGGCGCCGTTGTCTCCAAGCACCGCGAGAATTTCGCCCGCTGGCAGGTCGAAGTTGACCGGGTGGCCGCCGATGGGAATTCCCTGAACGGAAAGCGCGCAGCTCATTCGAGATGGAGGGTCGCGGTGAGCAGGCTGAGCAGCAGATTGACGACGATGGTGGAAAACACCGCTGTCGCCACCGCCGAGGTGGTGATATGCCCCACGAAGCCTTGCTCCGCCCGGGCACCGAGGAAACCGAAGTAGCCGCTGATGAGGGACATGGCGAGGGCGGTGATGGCGAGCTTCGCGACCGCGAGCAGCATGCCGGCGGAGGTGACGCTGGAAGCGAAGGCGGCGACGAAGGCGGTGAAACCGGTGCCAGCCGTGAGCCACGCCACGAGCCACGCGCCCAGGCACGCAGAATAAACGCCGAGGACGGCCAGCGCCGGAGAGGTGACGATGAGCGCCAGCGCCCGGGGCGCGAAGATCATTTCCGCGGGATGCAGACCGACCGCCTCGAGCGCATCGACTTCC
>Ga0207667_10002710_pt1 | contig 21907 bp, 20 predicted proteins | sample KBSCornC52_FD_184301 | JGI IMG/M metagenome (GOLD analysis project Ga0207667, IMG submission 184301) | Corn rhizosphere microbial communities from Kellogg Biological Station, Michigan, USA - KBS Corn C5-2 (SPAdes) (version 2) | ecosystem: Host-associated > Plants > Roots > Rhizosphere > Soil ...
GCTCGCCGGTATCGGGCTGCGACACGATCAGCTCGTCGATGTCGACCCCGAGCTTTTTCGCATAGGCTGGATCGAGCGCATGCTCGGCGTCGACGAAGGCGGCGGTGCCGCCCGCCTTCTGCGCCTCGGCGATGACGTGAAGCGCGAGCGTCGTCTTGCCCGAGCTCTCTGGGCCGTAGATCTCGACGACGCGGCCGCGCGGCAGCCCGCCGATGCCGAGCGCGATGTCGAGCCCGAGCGAGCCGGTCGAGATCGAGGCAATCTCGATCGCCTCGCGCGAGCCGAGCTTCATCGCCGAACCCTTGCCGAAGGCGCGATCGATCTGCGCGAGGGCGGCTTCCAGCGCCTTTTGCCTGTCCATGTCCCCCGATTTCTCCGATCCGACGACCTTCAGCTGCGCTGACATCTGCTGTTCCTTCCCCAGGCCTTAGAGCGTCCGATGCGGGCGTTCAAGGCGAGCGGTATACTTGCTTTGTTCTAGGAGAACAAGTGAGGAACGAAACAAATTTCGGGAGGGGTTCAGCGCGCCCCGGTCAACTGCTCCAGCGCGGCTTGCACGCCGGCCAGCGTATAGGGCTTGGCCAGCACCGCGGCGTCGGCATAGCGCGCCGGCGGCGGCTCGGTCTGGCCGCCGGTGGCGAGCAGGATCGGCACGCCGCGATCGGCGAGAACATCGGCCAAAGGCCAGACCGCGCGGCCACAGAGATGAACGTCGAGGATCGCCGCGTCGCAGTCGATCCCGGCGGCATGCTCCAGCCCGCCGTCGACATCGTCGATCGAGATCGCCGTGCGATGCCCCAGGGCGTCGAGAAATTCCTCGAGCATCATCGCGACGAGCGGCTCGTCCTCGGCGATGAAAATGGAAAGCGGCCCGGACATACGACCGAAGGCTTAACCGCCAATTGGTTACGCAACAATGATTTCGCTCAATCGGAGTCGCGTCCGATTCGGCGCGGTCAGCCCGTGCCGCTAGACCAGCGCGATCGCCGCCCGCGCCGCCTCGGCGAGCTGCTGGACCGAGAATGGCTTAGGCAGGAAGGCGACCCGCGGCAGATCGATCGACCGCCTGAGCTGCTCCTCGGCATAGCCCGACATGAACAGGATCGGCAGGTCCGGGTAGCGCTCGCGAGCATGGCGGACCAGCGTCGGCCCGTCCATCGACGGCATCACCACGTCGGACACCAGCAGATCGACCACGGTCCCCGCCTCGAGCAGCTCGAGCGCTTCCTCGCCGTTCGCGGCCGTGAGGACGCTATAGCCCTGACGGGTCAGCGCCCGCTCGGCGACCGCGCGGACCATCGCTTCATCCTCGACCAGCAGCACGGTGCCGCTGCCCCACAGCTCATCGCTGGCTTCGACGCGCGGGCGGACCGGCTCAACCGCCGGCGTGGCGGGCGCATGATGCACCGGCAAGTAGATGACGAAGCTGGTCCCCTTCCCCACCGTCGAATCGGCGAAGATATAGCCGCCGCTCTGCTTGACGATGCCATAGACCGTCGACAGGCCGAGGCCGGTGCCCTTGCCAACCTCCTTGGTGGTGAAGAAGGGCTCGAAGATCTTGCCGATCGATTGCGGCGGAATGCCGACGCCGGTGTCGGTGACGCTGAGCGCGGTGTAATCGGCGACCGGCAGGATGTCGGAGCCGAGCCGGCGCACCTCGCTTGACGCCACCGCATAGGTCTGGAGGGTCAGCGTCCCGCCGTTGGGCATGGCGTCGCGGGCGTTGACCGCGAGATTGACGATGACCTGCTCGAGCTGGCCGGGATCGGCCCGCACCGCGCCGAGATTGCGGCCGTGCTTGACCACCAGGGTCACCGTCTCGCCGAGCAGCCGCTTCAGCAGATTGGAAACCTCGGCGACCGCATCCGGCAGCTGCAGCACCTGTAGCCGCATGGTCTGCTGGCGCGAGAAGGCGAGCAACTGGCGGGTCAGCCCGGCGGCGCGATTGGAATTGTGCTTGATCTGCTGGATGTCATCATAGTCGCTGTCGCCCGGCGAATGGCGCATCAGCATCAGGTCGCAGTGGCCGATGATCGCGGTCAGGATATTGTTGAAGTCATGGGCGACGCCGCCGGCGAGCTGGCCAACCGCCTGCATCTTGGTCGCCTGGGCGACCTGACGCTCGAGCTTCATCTGCTCGCTGTTGTCCTTGAGCGACAGCACCACCGATGCGCGGCCGAGCCCCTGGGCGCGGGCGACGGTCAGCGCGACGGTCTCGTCGCGATCGCGCTTCAGGCGGACGTGGATATCGCCGGGTTGGCTGCGCCCGCTGGCATGGCGGCGCACGGCATCGGCCACCGCCGGCTTGTCCTCCTCGACGACGAGATCGCCGGGATAGACCGGCTCGTCGCCCGGCTCGATCCCGCCGGCGCGGGCGAAGGCGTCGTTCATGAAGACGAAGCGGCCGTCGCGATCGGCCAGGGCGAGGCCGAGCGGCAGCATCGCCAGCAGGGCATGGATGTCGGCCGCCTGGCCGGCGCCGGCGCGCGTCTCCTCATCCTCATCGAGCATCAGGAACAGTGCGGCGCCCTCGCGCCCGCCGGGGTCGAGCGCGACCTGGACCAGGCGCAACGCCGGGCCATCCGGCGCCTCGGCGACCAGCGCGAAACGTTCGTCGCCGTTCGCCGTCAGCAGGGTGGTAAAGCTGCGTCCCTCGAAGGATGTGTCGGCGCTGCCCAGACCGCGCAGGCGGAAGGCGCGGTTGGCGGCGAGCAACCGTCCTTCGCCGTCGGTCATCACCGCCATCATCCCGGCATCGCCCAGCGCCTGGCCGCCGCGCCCCTCGATCAGCCGCGCGGCCTCCTCGAGCGTCTGGTCGCGCTGCGCCTGGCGGAACTGCCAGATCAGATGGCCCTCGCCATGGCCCGAGCGGAACACGCGCATCGCCATGCCGCCATCGCGCCCGCCGAGCGCATTGACCTGGGCAAAGCCGTCGCGCCAGGCGGCGCGCGCCGCCTCATCGAGCAGCGCGGCATCCGCCTCGCTGAGCGGAAGCGCGGGTGGCACCGGCAGCCCGCCGAACCAGATCTCGAAACGGTTGTTGGCGCAGACCAGCCGGCCGGCGCGATCGGTGATCGCAACCGCCTGGGTCTCCCCGTCGAGCGCCTCGCGCAGCAGCGTCCAGTCCGGTTCGGCCGCAACCGCCGCGACCGGCTCGAGCCGCGGCCGCAGGATCATCGCCAGCGCGGCAAGCCCGGCGAGCGTCACTCCGAAGACGATCGCGAAAGGCCAGCTGCCGATCGCCCAGAGCACCAGCAGCGCGCTGACAATCCCGAGCCCGGCGATCGCCGCGGCGGGCAGCCGCGCCAGCCAGTCGCCGATCTCGGCAGCGGGCGGCAGGGCAAGGCGGTTTTCGGCCATCGCGCCGGTCATCCCCGGTCGTGCGGTCGCCGTCAAGCAGCGCAACCTCGCCCGATCTTTCGCGTTGGCCACCAACGTAACGATCCGAAGGGCCGCCGATGTTCAAAGGCACGACCGCCGTCGTTATCGCCGCGCTCAGCGCCAATCTCGGGATCGCCGCGGTCAAGCTCGTCGCCGCGCTGTTCACCGGCTCGGCGGTAATGCTCGCCGAAGGGATCCACAGCCTGGTCGATACCGGCAACCAAGGGCTGCTGCTGCTCGGCATTCGCCGCTCGAAGCGGCCGCCCGACGACAAGCATCCGTTCGGCTATGCCCGCGAGATTTATTTCTGGGCTTTCGTGGTCGCGGTCATGCTGTTCACCGCCGGCGGCATCGTCACCATCACCGAAGGCATAACCCGCCTCTCGAGCCATGGCGGCATCGAATATCCGATGGTCAACCTCGCCATCATCGGGATCGCGGTCCTGCTCGAAGGCTATTCCTTCAGCGTCGCGCTGCGCGAATTCCGTGCCGGCGCCGGCGACTGCCCATGGTGGCGGGCGATCGAGGAAGAGAAGGATCCGACGCTCTACATCGTGCTGCTGGAAGACAGCGCCGCGCTGGCAGGACTGGTCGTCGCGTTGATCGGTCTTACCGCGGCATGGGCGACCGGCAACACCGTGTTCGATGCCGGCGCCTCGATCGTCATCGGACTGATCCTGTTCGCCACCGCGTTCTATTCGGCGCACAAGACGCGGACATTGCTGATCGGCGAGAGCGCCGCGCCCAAGGTGGTCGCCGAAGTCCGCCGGCTGATCGCCGAGACGCCGGGCACGGTCGGCATCGCCCGCGTCTCGACGATCCACTATGGGCCGCACGACATCTCGCTGACCGCGCTGGTCGACTTCGAGGATTCGGTGCCCGCCGGCGAGGTCGAAAAGGCGCTCGCCGATACCCGCGCGCGGATTCGCGAGGCCAATCCCGACATCAAGCGCGTCTATCTGGTGCCGGCCGAGCTCGGACTCGCTTGACTACCAGATGCGAACGCGGGCCGCCGGGGCGAGATAGAGCTTGTCACCGGGCTTGACCCCGAACGCCTGATACCAGGGATCGAGGTTGCGCGTCTCAAGGACGCGGTACGGCTGCGGCGAATGGGGATCGGACAGCAGCAGCCGGCGGAGGAAGGGCTCGCGATATTTCGAGCGCCAGATCTGCGCATAGCCGAGATAGAAGCGCTGCTCGCCGGTAAAGCCGCCGAGCACCGGCGCCGGCTTGCCGCCGAGCGCGCGGTGCCAGGCGTCGTGGGCGACGGTCAGCCCGGCGAGATCGGCGATATTCTCGCCCAGCGTCAGCGCGCCCTGGATGTGCTGGCCGGGGATCGGCTCATAGCCGTCATATTGCGCGACGAGCTTGTCGGTGCGCGCCTTGAAGCGGGTCACGTCCTCGGCGGTCCACCATTCGGTCAGCCGACCGCTGGCGTCGTATTTGCGGCCCTGGTCGTCGAAATGATGGCTCAGCTCATGGCCGATGACCGCGCCGATCGCACCATAGTTGACCGCCGGATCAGCCTTGGGATCGAAGAACGGCGGCTGCAGAATCGCTGCGGGAAAGACGATCTCGTTCATCGTCGGATTGGCATAGGCGTTGATCTGCATCGGCGTCATGAACCATTCGCCGCGGTCGACCGGCTTGCCGAGCTTGGCGAGATTGCGCCGCCATTCGAATTCCTCGGCGCGCTGGACGTTGCCGACGAGATCGCCACGCTTGACGATCAGCGTTGAGTAATCGCGCCATTTGTCGGGATAGCCGATCTTGGGACGGAAGGCGGCGAGCTTGATCAGCGCCTTCTGCTTGGTCGACGGCGCCATCCAGTCGAGCGCGCGCAGCCGATCGCCCATCGCCGCGATGATATTCCTGACCAGCCGGTCGGCTTCGAGCTTGGCCGCCGGCGGGAAGTAGCGCGCGACATAAATCCGGCCGACCGCCTCGCCGATCTCGCTGGAGACCAGCGAAACGCCGCGCTTCCAGCGCGGCTCATTTTCGGGGACCCCGCCAAGCGTCGTGCGGGCAAAGCCGAACTGCGCGTCGACCAGCGGTTTCGACAGATAGGGCGCATAGGCGTCGATCGTGCGGATCAGCAGATAATCGCTGAGCACCGCCAGCGGGGTGGCGGCAATGATCTTCGCGCTGTCGGCAAAGGCGCTGGGCTGGGCGACGAGAAACTGCGGTTGGCGGTCGACGCCGGCCGCCGTCAGAAAGGCCGTCCAGTCGAAGCCCGGCGCATTGCGGTCAAAATCTGCGCGCGACCATTTATTGTAGGTCTTGTCCGCGTCGCGGGAGTCGATCCGGCTCCACTGGGCCGTGGCGAGCTGCTTTTCGAAATCGAACACGCGGCCGGCGCGAGCCGCGACATCGCCCTCGCCGGCCAGCGTCAGCAACCTGGCGAGATAGGCGGCATAGGCGGTGCGGATTGCCGCCAGCTTGGGATCGTCCTTCAGGAAATAGTCGCGATCGGGCAGGCCGAGCCCGGATTGCGCGGCCTTGGCGATATACTGGTCCGGCGCCTTGTCGTCCTGGTCGACGTCGATGCGGAACGGGGCCCGCACCCCGCCGCGGAGCAGCTCGCCCATCCGCGCCGCCACCGCCGAAGCATCGGCCGACCGCTTGATCGCATCGAGCCAGGGCACGATCGGCCCGATCCCCTTCGCATCGGCCGCCGCCTCGTCGATGAAGCTTGCGTAGAAATCGCCGATCTGGCTGCCCGGTGTCCTGGCGGCCTCCTCGAGGATCCCGCGGCTGCGCGTCCGCGACAGCTCGTCGAGCTCGTCGAACATGCGCCAGCTCGGCCGATCGGCGGGGATCTCGGCGGTCTTGGTCCAGCCGCCATTGGCATAGCCGAAATAGTCGTTGCCCGGCTTGATCGCGGCATCCATGCCGGCGGTGTCGAAGCCGAAGCTGCCGATCTGGGGATGATCGGCGGCCGGCGTCTGGGCCAGCGCCGGGGCACACAGCGCGAGGGAGGCGGCGGTGAGGAGAAAGCGACAAATGGTCATGGCGGGTCCTGCACGATACGCCTGCACCGCGCCGGATTTCCCTGGCCGGGTCAAGCGGGTCCATGACGCTTGAACCGCACAATGGCGGCGCTAACCTCTGGCGCATGACGCCGCTCGATCCGGATCTGCTGCTCCGCGCCTATACCATCGGGGTCTTCCCGATGGCCGAGAGCCGGACCGCGCCCGATGTCTATTGGGTCGAGCCGAAGCGCCGCGGCGTGCTGCCGCTCGACGGCTTCCACCTGTCTCGCTCGCTCGCCAAGACGGTGCGCTCGGATCGCTTCACCGTGACTTGCGACCAGGCGTTCAGCGAGGTCGTCGCCCTCTGCGCCGAGCCGGTGCCGGGCCGGCCAGACAGCTGGATCAGCCCGCAGATCGAGCGCGCCTATGGCATTCTTCACCGGCGCGGCAACGCCCATTCGATCGAATGCTGGCACGACGGCGTGCTGGTCGGCGGGCTCTATGGGGTCAAGCTTGGCGCCGCCTTCTTCGGCGAAAGCATGTTCAGCCGGATGAGCGACGCCTCGAAGGTCGCGCTGGCCTGGCTCGTCGCACGGATGCGGGTCGGCCGCTTCCGCCTGCTCGACACCCAGTTCCTCACCGACCATCTCGCCAGCCTCGGCGCGACGGCGATCGATCGCGATGTCTACAGATTGCTGCTCGACGGCGCCTTGTCGGCCGAAGCGGCGGCGGGCGCCGACTTCTTCGCGCTCGACCGGCTGCCGGTCAGCGACGACGCGGCGATCGTCTCCGGGCCGACGTCGGGAATGGTCATCGCGCAGCTCTTGACCCAGACGTCATAGATCGCGTCCTGGACCGAGTTCAGCGACGGCGATTCCTTGAACAGCCAGCCGGAGAAGACCCGCCGCCAGCGGCCGTCGGGTCCACGCACGTCGGTCTGAACGAAGGCGCCGGTCAGGGTCTGCGGCTCCCAGGGCGCGGTCTTGTCGCAGGCGCGCAGGCGCAGCACAACGTCGCCGATCCGCTGGGTGTCGCCAGGCTTCATCGTCACGTCCCGGGCGATGCCGTTGCGCTTGTTGAGCAGGCCGAGCACCGCGACGCGCTTGGCCATCGGCGTTTCCACCGGGGCTTCGGCTGCGGCGTGCGGCGGTCCGGCAGCGGGCGCCGCCGGCTTCGGGGCCGCCGTGCTCTCCGCCGGCGCCGGTGGCGCTATGATCGGGGGAGCGTTCTCGTTCTGCAACGCGTAGACCCCCTGCGCGATGCCGACGACGGCGAGCAGGACGACCGCCGCGAGGCCGGCGCGACGCCAGTTCATCGCGCGGGCGCCGGTGCCGATGGCGCGGAGCCTGCGCCGCCGGACGAGCCGGATTTGTTGATGAACTGGCCGACCATTCCCATCAGATCGATCGAACCCTGGGTGTCGGCGATCGTATCGCCATTCTTCAGCGGCGCCGGATCGCCACCAGGGATCAGCGCGATATAGCTGCGTCCGAGGATGCCCTCCGATGTGATCGCCGCGCTGCTGTCGGCGGGGACGTGGACGTCTCTGTCGATCGCGAGGGTCAGCTCGGCCTGGTAGCTCTTCGGATCGAGCCGCTGGGATTCAACGCTGCCGATCTTCATCCCGGCGACGCGGACATCGGCGCCATTGTCGATGCCCGAGACATTCGGGAACAAGGCGACGACATGGATCGCGCCCGCGCCCCGGCCGCCGCCGGTGCGCTGCCAGGCCATGTATATGAACCAGATCGCGACCAGCACCACCAGCAGCCCGACGAGCGCCTCGATCAGATGCTCGCGAACGGCGGCGCGCATCAGCTCTCGGGGCTCCAGGCTTCATAATCGCCCGTCGCCGCGGCGCGCTGACCGCCGGCTTCGAGCGCGCCGGACGGCCGAAAGGCCTGCGGCGTGCCGGTGAGATTAGGGCGCGCCTCGCGCTCCCAGGCGCGCATCGGCGGCAGGACATCGGCGGGCGGCCCGTCAAAGGTATGGTGCAGCCAGCCATGCCATTCCGGCGGCACCCGGCTGGAATCATTCGATCCGGCGTAAATCACCCAGCGATGAATCAGGCCGTTCGGATTGCGCCCGCCCTCGTAATAGACATTGCCGAGGCTGTCGGTGCCAACCTTCTTGCCCATGCGCCGGGTGAACAGGCGGGTACCGAAGGTCGCGCCGTCCCACCAGGTGAAGATCGTCTTCAATACGCCCATCGTCGCGGCGTTAGCCGGGAAGCGCAGCGCGGCGCAAGCCTTAGGGTAGACCCTGGGGTCGATAGCTAACGCCCGCGCGAGCGCCAGCGGACCCGATCCCCCGGGGCGATGCCGGCGGCGGCGGCACGACCGCCGGCGATCTCCAGGACCGCCGCGACCGGCTCGCCCGACGGAATCAAGTCCAGCGAATAGGGCGTGGCCATCGCCGCGATGCGCGCGATCCTCCCATCAGGCCGGATGAAAATGAGGTCGAGCGGGATCCTGGTGTTCTTCATCCAAAAGGATGCGGCCTGCGGCGGGCTGAACGGAAAGATCATGCCCGCATCCGGGGCCAGGGCGTCGCGATACATCAGGCCGCGTTCCTGCTGCTCGGACGTGCGAGCAACCTCGACCTTGAAGTCGACCTTTCGCTGCGCGGTGACGATCGTCAATGAATCGCGCCGCAGCCGTTGGGTCGCGTCCTCCGCGCCGGCCGGGCCGGTGACAAAGGGCAAAGCAAGGGCGAGCGCCAGCGGCGCAAGACGACGGATCAGGCGATTCACGCCTGCGTCGTAACCGATGCAATAACGACCGCCAATGGCCCTTTCGGCCCCGCGGCGATGCGGGCATTGAGCGGCTGGTCGGGGATGAGGTCGGTCAACCCGCCGCGGCGCACCGTCTCCATATGGATGAAGACATCCTCGCTGTTGGTGCCGCGGGTGAGAAAACCATAGCCCTTGAGCCGGTTGAACCATTTGACGACGACCGGCTCGAATTCGCCGGCGCCTTCGAGGAGATCGGCCGGATCGATGCGATCGCTGGCGCGCGCCGCCATCGCCTCGATGTCCGGGCCGGTCGCGGTCGACAGGTCAAAGGTCAGGACGCGGCGGGCCTGGAGCCCGCGCTCCCGCCGCATCGCCAGGCACTCGACCCGGGCGCCCTCGGGCAGGCTGCGGCGGCCGATCTCGCGCAGCACGCTGTAATGCAGCAGAACGTCACCGCCGCCATTGTCGCTGGCGATGAAGCCGAAGCCACGCGTGGCATCGAACCATTTCACCGTGCCGCTGATATGATCGAGCGGAGCCTCAGCCGGTGCGTCAGCACCCGCCGTTGCGCCGTCGGTTGGCGCATCCGCACATGAGCCAGCCGTCGTGGTGCCGTCATAAGACGGCGTCAACAACGGCACTGCCTGGCCGCTAGCCATCAGTAGCTTCCCCCCTACTGACCTATTGTTACCATGTTGCGACGACGATTCGAAGCCGATTCTGAACGACGGTTAACCCAGGGGATCCAACGCGATGTCGACAGACCCTCGTACGCGGCCAGGCCTGCCGATGTGGCTGTGGAGTCTCTTGTTGGCAGCATTGACCGTCGCCGTGTTGATCGCAGTTATTTAACAGTCAGTTACACAAGTCGATCGGCCTCGTCGAGCGCCATCGTCAGCACCCGTCGGGCGACGTCCGGATCATGGCCGGCACGCATCAGCGCACCCATCGCGCGGCGAAAATTATCGCGATCGAGCGGCTCGCTGGCAAACGGGCCAAGTCGCTTGCGGCGCGCCAGAACGAGCGCCGAGCGCAGAGCTTCATCGTCGTCGTTTTCACCGGCCGCGGTGCGTAGCGGCTGCTCGATCCCAGCGGCGCGGAGCGAGGATTCGACACGCCGCGCACCATAGCCGCGCCGCCGCAGCGCCGCTGCGCGCGCTAAGGCGAAGCTCTCGTCGTCGACGTAGCCAAGGCTTGCCAGCCGCGTGACGAGATCGTCGATCGCCGGCGGCGCCGCACCGGCCCAGCCGCGCTCCGCCAGCTTGCGCCGGAGATAATCGGTGAGCCGCGCGCGGGTCGTCGCGTACCGGCCGACATAGGCGATCGCCCGCTCTTCGAGCGTGCGTTCGTCCAGCGGACGCCCCTTCGGCCGTTGCTCGCGCCGGCCCCTGTGCCATGTTTGTGCCATGGTTGGGTCGAAATTTGACCTCTTGAATAAAGAACCGTGGCAGGATGGACCGCTTCTCGAAAAGCGCATAGCGGCGGTCCAAACAAATTTGTTGCTGTATTATTGCAGCGAGACCAACGATTACGGAGCCGATGACGATCGCCAGCACTCCAACCGACGACCGTCTACCCCGACGTTACGCGGATTTCGCAACCCTGGGCGAGGCACTGGATTACGCTGCCTCGGGCGAGCGCGGATTGAATTTTCACGACGCTCGCGGGACGCTGTCCCACCCCTATCCTTATGCAACCCTGCGCGCTGACGCGCTCGATCATGCCTATCGCCTGATCGCGCGCGGCGTCGTGCCGGGCGACCGGGTCGCGCTTGTCGCGGAGACCGGCGCCGACTTCGCCGCGCTGTTCTTCGGCTGCATCTATGCCGGCGCCTGGCCAGTGCCGCTGCCGCTGCCGACGTCGTTCGGCGCGCGCGACGCCTATGTCGCGCAGCTCCAGGTGCAGCTCGAGAGCGCCGACCCGGTGCTGTTCCTCTTCCCGGGCGAACTCGAGGGGATGGCGCGCGACGCCGCCGGCAAGGTGCCGGCCGCCGACTGGAAGAGCTTTGCCGCCGAGGCGCCGCTCCGTGCGGATCTGCCCAAGGCCGATCGCGACGATATCGCCTATCTGCAATATTCGAGCGGCTCGACCCGCTTCCCGCATGGCGTCGCGATCACCCATCGCGCCCTGCTCGCCAACCTCACGGCGCACTCCACCGGCATGAAGATCCGCGACGGTGACCGCTGCGTCTCCTGGCTGCCGTGGTATCACGACATGGGGCTGGTCGGTTGCCTGCTCTCGCCGGTCGCCAATCAGGTCTCGACCGACTATCTCAAGACCGAGGATTTTGCGCGGCGTCCGCTGGCGTGGCTCGACCTCATCAGCCGGCACGAGGGGACCAGCGTCAGCTATTCGCCGACCTTCGGCTACGATATCTGCACCCGCCGGATCAGCGGCCAGACCGACGTCGAGCATCGCTTCGACCTGTCGCGCTGGCGGGTCGCCGGCAATGGCGCCGACATGATCCGCCCGGACGTGATGCAGGCCTTCGTCGACACCTTTGCCAGGGCCGGCTTCCGCGCCTCCGCCTTCCTGCCGAGCTATGGCCTCGCCGAGGCGACGCTGGCGGTATCGATCATGCCGCCGGGCGAAGGGATCATCGTCGATCTGGTCGAGGAAACCCGTCTGTCGGGCGATCTGCCCAAGGCCGATCGGCCGACGCGCTATCGCGCGGTGGTCAATTGCGGGAAGATCATCGACGACCTCGCGGTCGAGGTTCGCGATGAGGACGGGCAGCTGCTGCCCGACCGTGCGATCGGCCGGATTTTCGCGCGTGGCACATCGATCATGGCCGGCTATTTCCGCGACGAGGCGGCGACGGCGGCAGCGCTGCGCGACGGTTGGCTCGATACCGGCGACATGGGCTATCTCAAGGACGGCTATATTTTCATCGTCGGCCGCGCCAAGGACATGATCATCATCAATGGCAAGAACCATTGGCCGCAGGACATCGAATGGGCGATCGAGCAACTGCCCGGGTTCAAGGCCGGCGACATCGCCGCCTTCGCCATCACCACCCCGGGCGGCGAGGAGCAGCCGGCGGTGCTCGTCCAGTGCCGCACCACCGACGAGGCCGAGCGTGCCCGGCTGCGCGACGAGATCCGCGACAAGGTCAAGGCGATCACCGGCATGAACTGCCTGGTCGAGCTGGTCCCGCCGCGCACCCTGCCGCGGACCAGCTCAGGCAAGCTCAGCCGGGCCAAGGCGCGCAACCTCTATCTGTCGGGCGAAATCCAGCCTTACGACATCGCCGCCTGACGGATTTCGACCCGGCCGGGCGATGACCCGCCCGCGCATCGCCTATGTGATCAATTCGGTCGAGGGCGGCGGCGCCGCCATGCCGGTGCCGGCCATTGCCGGCGTGTTGTGCGAGGCCGGCGCCGAGGTCGCGATCTTCGCCCTCACCCGCCGCGACGGCCGGGCGATCGCGGCGATGGAGGCGAGCGGGCTTTCGCTCACCGTCCGCGAGGGCGGCGAGACCGATCACATCGCCGCATTGCGCTGGCTCGACCGCAGCGCCGTCGCCTGGCGCGCTACGCATCTTTTCACCTCGTTGACGCGCGCGACCCTGCTCGGCCAGCTAGTCGGCTGGCGGCGACGTCTGCCGGTGGCCAGCTGGCAGCATGCCGCCTATCTGAAGCCGGCCAATCTTCGGTTGCTGCGCGCGTTGCGGCCGCTGGCACGCCTCTGGGTCGCAGACTCGCATGCGGTCGCCGCGCTCACCGCAAAGCGGCTGCGGGTGCCGGCGAGCAAGCTGATGATCTGGCCGCTGTTCGCCGCCGATCGCGCCGCACCGCAGGCAACGCCCTGGCAAGCGGGCGAGGCTCTGCGGCTCGGCAGCCTCGGCCGGCTCCATCCGGTCAAGGGCTATGACATTCTCATCGCCGCCCTCGCCCGGTTGCGCGCCGACGGCTTCACGTCGCCGGTGCCTTACACTATCGCAATCGCCGGCGAGGGCGCCGAACGAGACCGGCTGGACGCTGCAGCGCGCGCAGCCGGGGTCGCGGATTGCCTGAGCCTGCCGGGCTTCGTCGCACGTCCGCGTGACTTTCTCGCCGGGCTGCACCTCTATCTCCAGCCATCGCGCTCGGAAGGGCTGTGCCTCGCCACCCATGAGGCGATGCAGGCCGGGCTTGCCAGCATCGTCTCGGCGGTTGGCGAGCTGCCCTACAGCGTCGAGAACGGCGTGTCCGGGCTGCTCGTGCCGCCGGCCGAGCCGCAGGCCCTCGCGGTCGCGCTGGCGACGCTGGTCGCCGATCCCGCCCGGCTCACTGCGCTGGGCGCTGCCGCACGCGACCGCGTCCGCGCGCGTTTCAGCCAGGACGCCTTTACCGCCAATGGCCACGCGGTGCTGGCCCGGCTCACCGACGGATAAGCCGGCCGAGCTCGATGCCGAGCCCGGCGAGCGACTGGATCGTTCGCTTGGCATCGACCAGCGTCACCGGCCCGCAGGCGGATAATGTGTGCAGTCCTTCGGTCATCGGCGCAAAGCGCGCCGGCGCAGCGATCGGCGGCCCGGCCTCGGCAACAAAGCCGTCCGGATCGAGGCGATCGATCCACAACGGGCGGATCGCGCCGCCATAGGTCGCCGTGCAATCCTGCATCGGCGCCATCAGCCGGCCGTCGACGATGAGCGGCGTCCCGCCCGGCCGCGCCGAGCCGCGATCGATCCGCACCGGATTGCCGGGATGGCAGCGCCAGGGCCCGGTCAGACGCTCGGCATAGGCGAGATGCAAGCGGCTGACCTTGGCCGCGGCGTTGGTCGACGGGCTGTAAAGCAGCCACCACAGCCCGTCATGGAACAGCGGCGTGGCGTCGATTGCCGGGCCATCCAGCGCGATCTCCGCCGCCGGCTCCCAGCGGTCGGGAAACTCGGCGGCGCGGTAGAGCGTCAGCCGGCCAGACCGAAAGGCTTCGGGCAGCATCCAGCGCGCGCCCTCCGCTTCGAACAGGAACGGGTAGGAAAGATGCCACGGCTCGCGCAGCACGGTACGTCGTTCGACGACGGCGAAGTCCGGATCGAGGATCAGCAGGTCGATGCGGCCGTGGCGGTCGCGATAGTCATAGGCCTCGGCAAAGAGATGAAGCCGACCGCCCTGCCACAAGCCGAAGGGATCGGCGAGGAAGGCGAAGTCGCGCGGCTCGGGCGGCAGCCAGATGGTCTCGGCGAGGCGCCCGGCGCCGCCGCCGACCAGCTCGGCCATCGGCGCGGGCACCACGCCGACCCGCCAGATATCGTGACGCAGCGGCATCGCTCCGGCGCTGGCACGGGTGCTGGCAAAGCTCAAGCCCGACACCATATTCGCAGCGCCGACGCCCCTTGCACCGGCTGCCCCCCTCCGCTAGGGAACCGCGCTCCGGACCCCGGAGGAGTGTAGCTCAGTTGGTAGAGCATCGGTCTCCAAAACCGAGGGCCGGGGGTTCGAGTCCCTCCACTCCTGCCAGCCGCTAGGTCGGCAGGCGCAGAGGTCCGGATTTTTTCGCGAGGTCGTGTCAGCGCCGCCGCCAGGCGGTAGAGTTGCACATGGCCTCGCCGTTCGTGTCGAGGCGAGGACGGAACAAGTGGCACGGGTCAGCCCGATCGAGTTCATCCGGCAAGTGCGCGCCGAGACCAGCAAGGTGGTCTGGGCGTCGCGCAAGCAGACCATGACTACCGCGCTGATGGTGATGGTCATGACGTCCATCCTCGGCCTGTTCTTCCTCGGCGTGGACCGGATTCTCGCCGCCCTGGTCCACTTCCTGCTCTCGCTCGCGAAAGGCTAAGGACGAAAACGACGATGTCGCGCTGGTACATCATCCACGCCTATTCAGGCTTCGAGAACAAGGTTCGCGACGCGATCATGGCCGAGGCCACCCGCATGGGCCTCGACCGGCTGGTTGAGAACGTCGAGGTGCCGACCGAGAAGGTCACCGAGGTGCGCCGCGGCAAGAAGGTCACTAGCGACCGCAAATTCTTCCCCGGCTATGTGCTCGCCAAGCTGGAAATGACCGACGACGTCTATCACCTCGTGCGCAACACGCCGAAGGTGACCGGCTTCCTCGGCGCCTCGGGCAAGCCGCAGCCGATCACCGAGGCCGAAGCGCGCCGCATCCTCAACACCAAGGAGGAGCAGGCCGCCGCTGCGCCCAAGACCAAGATCAAGGTCGATTTCGACATCGGTGATTCGGTGCGCGTGCTCGACGGCCCCTTCGCCAGCTTCAACGGTCTGGTCGAGGAACTCGACTTCGACCGCAGCCGGGTCAAGGTCGGCGTCTCGATCTTCGGCCGCGCGACCCCGGTCGAGCTCGACTTCGAGCAGGTCGAGCGCGCCAAGTAACGCCGGCGTATCCGGCAAACCCCGCGGGAGGCAGCTTCGGTTGCCGTTCGGACCGCTAAGCCTCGTGAGGTGACGTAAAATGGCAAAGAAGATTACCGGCTATATCAAGTTGCAGGTGCCGGCCGGCGCCGCCAACCCCAGCCCGCCGATCGGCCCCGCGCTGGGCCAGCGCGGCGTCAACATCATGGAGTTCTGCAAGGCGTTCAACGCCCAGACCGGCGATACCGAGCGCGGCACGCCGCTGCCGACGGTGATCACGGTCTACGCCGACCGCAGCTTCTCCTTCACCACCAAGACGCCGCCGGCGAGCTATCTGATCAAGAAGGCGGCCAATCTGAAGTCGGGTTCGAAAGAGCCGGGCAAGATTTCCGCCGGAAAGATCAAGCGCTCAAAGCTGCGCGAGATCGCCGAGCTGAAGATGAAGGACCTGAACGCGCACGACCTCGACGCCGCGACCAAGACGATCGAAGGCTCGGCCCGCGCGATGGGCCTCGAAGTGGTGGAGGGCTGACCCGATGACCAAGCTCAGCAAGAAGGCGAAAAACCAGGCCTCGTCGGTCGATCGGGAGAAGCTCTACGGCGTCGACGAGGCGATCGCGATCGTCAAGGCCAACGCCACCTCCAAGTTCGACGAGACCATCGAGATCGCGCTCAACCTCGGCGTCGACCCGCGCCACGCCGATCAGATGGTCCGCGGTGTCGTCACCCTGCCCAAGGGCACCGGCAAGACCGTCCGGGTCGGCGTCTTCGCCCGCGGCGCCAAGGCCGATGAGGCCCGGGAAGCCGGCGCCGATGTCGTCGGCGCCGAGGATCTGGTCGAGATCGTCCAGGGCGGCACGGTCGATTTCGACCGCTGCATCGCCACGCCCGACCTGATGGGCCTGGTCGGCCGGCTCGGCAAGGTGCTCGGCCCCAAGGGACTGATGCCCAACCCCAAGCTCGGCTCGGTGACGATGAACATCGCCGAGGCGGTCAAGGCGGCCAAGGGCGGCCAGGTCGAGTATCGCGTCGAGAAGGCCGGCATCATCCACAGCGGGATCGGCAAGGCATCCTTCTCGCCCGAGGATCTGCGCGCCAATTTCGACGCGCTGGTCGATGCGGTGGTCAAGGCCAAGCCGACCGGTGCCAAGGGCAAATATCTTCAGAAGGTCGCGCTGTCCTCGACGATGGGGCCCGGCGTGAAGATCGATCCGGCGCAAGCCGCAGCGATTTGACCTGAGCGTTTCCGGCGGGTATGCGCCCGCCGGTTTTGTACCGTCCGAGACTGCAGGTGGGCCTTGGCCCTTAATTTCCTGCATATGACGGGGAATGATGTTCCGGATCCGCCCGTGCGATGGGTAGTCCGGGTCTGCCGCCGCTTCGCGGATGGTCGGACAGTCTCCCCTTCGGACGAGTCGTGGAGCGGCGTTCTTGCTCCCGGCTCAACGGACCCGCGGATGTCCTGCGGGTCGCATGAAGGAGTGAGGCATGGATCGAGCTCAAAAGGCCGAGTTCGTTTCCCAGCTGAACCGCAACTTCAACGAGGTCAGCGTGGTGGTCGTCACCCGCAACCTCGGCCTTTCGGTCGCACAGTCGTCCGAACTCAGGGTGAAGATGCGGGCAGCCGGCGCGAACTATAAGGTCTCGAAGAACCGGCTCGCCAAGATCGCCGTCAAGGACACGCCGTATGAAGGCATCAGCGAGCTGCTGACCGGCCCGATCGGCCTGGCCACCTCCCCCGATCCGGTCGCCGCTGCGAAAGTAGCGGTCGACTTCGCCAAGACCAACGATCGCTTCGAGATCGTCGGCGGGGCAATGGGGACGACGGCGCTCGACGTGAACGGGGTCAAGGCGCTGGCAGCATTGCCCTCGCTTGACGAGTTGCGCGCAAAGATCGTGGGGCTGGTCCAAGCCCCCGCGACCAAGCTCGCCCAGCTCGCCAATGCGCCGGCCGCCAAGCTGGCACGCGTATTCGGCGCCTACGCCGCCAAGGACGCCGCCTGAGACCTGATTTTCCGACCAATATTTGCGAATTTGGAGACCTAAAATGGCAGACCTGAACAAGATTGTTGATGACCTTTCGTCGCTGACCGTCCTCGAGGCGGCGGACCTCGCCAAGCTGCTCGAAGAGAAGTGGGGCGTTTCGGCCGCGGCTGCAGTTGCGGTCGCTGGCCCGGCGGCGGGCGGCCCGGCCGCACCGGCCGCCGAAGAGAAGACCGAGTTCGACGTCATCCTGACCGGCGACGGCGGCAAGAAGATCAACGTGATCAAGGAGGTCCGGGCGATCACCGGCCTCGGCCTGACCGAAGCCAAGACGCTGGTCGAGAGCGCCCCGAAGGCGGTCAAGGAAGGCGTCAACAAGGACGAGGCCGAGAAGGTCAAGAAGCAGCTCGAGGAAGCCGGCGCGACCGTCGAGCTCAAGTAAACGGCTGCTTAAGCAACACAATCAGATCAGGGCGGCCTGGCGACGGGCCGCCCTTTTCTTTCGCCAGCCGCACCATTTCGGGACGGAAACCCCTTCCCTTTCCGTTCCGGCCGCCTATATAGGCGCCATCCAACATCATTGGCCGCATTCGCGTCGCGCAGACGCGTCTCGGCCGCCCGACCGCCTCCGGGACACGGTCCGCCTTGCGCAACGGACCGCGACGAATTGGGGACGAGACCGGGATCAAAAGTGCAGCAGTGCGGCCCCGACAGCCCGGGACCGCACTTTTTTGCGTGGCTTGCGGGCCGCGCACGGCTGCTGGGGCGCTGAAAGGCGCTCGCGACGGGCACAAATCGAAGGATGATTCATGGCGAAACAGGCAGCTCCGGCACCGGCTCCGATCAACGGCGGCGGGACGAAGAAGCGCATCCGCAAGGTCTTCGGCAACGTCCACGAAGTGGTCCAGATGCCGAATCTGATCGAGGTCCAGCGCGAGAGCTACGAGCAGTTCCTCCGCTCCGATCCCTCGATCGGCTATGTCTCCGGCCTGGAGAAAACGCTGCGCAGCGTCTTCCCGATCCGCGATTTCGCCGGCACCGCCGAGCTCGATTTCGTCCAGTATGAGCTGGAAGAGCCGAAGTACGACACCGACGAATGCCGCCAGCGCGGCATCACCTATGCCGCGCCGATGCGCGTCACGCTGCGCCTGATCGTCTTCGAGGTCGATCCCGACACCGAGACCCGCTCGGTGCTCGATATCAAGGAGCAGGATGTCTACATGGGCGACATGCCGCTCATGACGCAGACCGGCACCTTCATCATCAACGGCACCGAACGCGTCATCGTCAGCCAGATGCACCGCTCGCCCGGTGTGCTGTTCGACCATGACCGCGGCAAGACCCATGCCTCGGGCAAATATCTCTTCGCCGCCCGCGTCATCCCCTATCGCGGCTCCTGGCTCGACTTCGAGTTCGACGCCAAGGACATCGTCAACGTCCGTATCGACCGCAAGCGCAAGCTGCCGGTGACGACGCTGCTCTACGCGCTCGGGCTGAACGACGAGGAGATCCTCAACACCTTCTACTCGACGATGAACTATGGCCGGGCCAAGGACGGCTGGCAGGTACCCTACGTCGCCGAGACCTGGCGCGGCCAGAAGCCCGCGTTCGACGTGGTCAACGCCAAGGACGGCGAGGTCATCTTCCCGGCCGGCCAGAAGGTCAGCCCGCGCGCGGCCAACAAGGCCGCCAAGGACGGCCTCAAGATGCTGCTGATCCCGACCGAGGAGATCTTCGGCCGCTATTCGGCCTATGACCTGATCAACGAGAAGACGGGCGAGATCTACATCGAGGCCGGCGAGGAAGTGACGCCGGAGAATCTCGAGAAGCTCGACAAGGCCGGCATCGATCACCTCGACCTGCTCGACATCGACTATGTCAACACCGGCCCGTGGATGCGCAACACGCTGATGGCCGACAAGGCCGGCGACCGCGACCATGCGCTCGCCGAGATCTATCGCGTCATGCGCCCGGGCGAGCCGCCGACGCGCGAGACCGCCGAGGCGCTGTTCGCCGGGCTGTTCTTCGATCCCGACCGTTACGACCTGTCGGCGGTCGGCCGGGTGAAGCTCAACATGCGCCTCGACCTCGACGCCGAGGACACCGTCACGACGCTGCGCACCGAGGACATCCTCGCCGTCGTCAAGACGCTGGTCGACCTCAAGGACGGCAAGGGCGAGATCGACGACATCGACAATCTCGGCAACCGCCGAGTGCGCTCGGTCGGCGAGCTGCTCGAGAACCAGTATCGCGTCGGCCTGCTCCGCATGGAGCGCGCGGTGAAGGAGCGGATGAGCTCGGTCGACGTCTCGACCGTCATGCCCAACGACCTGATCAACGCCAAGCCGGCGGTCGCCGCGGTGCGCGAGTTCTTCGGCTCGTCACAGCTGTCGCAGTTCATGGACCAGACCAACCCGCTCAGCGAAGTGACCCACAAGCGCCGGGTCTCCGCGCTCGGGCCGGGCGGTCTGACCCGCGAGCGCGCGGGCTTCGAGGTCCGCGACGTGCATCCGACGCATTACGGCCGGATCTGCCCGATCGAGACGCCGGAAGGCCCGAACATCGGCCTGATCAACAGCCTCGCGAGCTTCAGCCGGGTCAATAAATACGGCTTCATCGAGACGCCCTACCGTCGCGTCGTCGACGGCAAGGTGACCTCCGAGGTGGTCTATCTCTCGGCAATGGAAGAGGCGCGACACACCGTCGCCCAGGCCAATGCCGAGCTCGACAAGCAGGGCCATTTCACCGAGGAGCTGGTGTCGGCACGCGAAGCCGGCGAGTTCCTGATGGCGCCGCGCGACCACATCACGCTGATGGACGTCAGCCCGAAGCAGCTGGTCTCGGTCGCCGCCTCGCTGATTCCCTTCCTCGAGAATGACGACGCCAACCGCGCGTTGATGGGCTCGAACATGCAACGCCAGGCGGTACCGCTGGTGCGCGCCGAGGCGCCGTTCGTCGGCACCGGCATGGAGGAGACCGTCGCGCGCGATTCCGGCGCGGCGATTGCCGCCAAGCGCAGCGGCATCATCGACCAGGTCGACGCGACCCGCATCGTCGTCCGCGCGACCGAAGAGGTCGAGGCCGGCCAGTCCGGCGTCGACATCTACACGCTGATGAAGTTCCAGCGCTCGAACCAGAACACCTGCATCAACCAGCGCCCGCTGGTGAAGGTGGGTGACCGGGTCGTGAAGGGCGAGGTCATCGCCGACGGGCCGTCGACCGAATTCGGCGAGCTGGCACTGGGCCGCAACACCCTCGTCGCCTTCATGCCGTGGAACGGCTACAACTATGAGGACTCGATCCTGATCTCCGAGCGCATCGTGAAAGACGATGTGTTCACCTCGATCCACATCGAGGAATTCGAGGTCATGGCCCGCGACACCAAGCTCGGGCCGGAGGACATCACCCGCGATATCCCCAACGTCGGCGAGGAAGCGCTGCGTAACCTCGACGAGGCCGGGATCATCTACATCGGCGCCGAGGTCGAGCCGGGCGACATCCTCTGCGGCAAGATCACGCCGAAGGGCGAGAGCCCGATGACGCCGGAGGAGAAGCTGCTCCGCGCGATCTTCGGCGAGAAGGCGTCCGACGTGCGCGACACCTCGCTCAGGCTGCCGCCGGGCGTCGCCGGCACGATCGTCGAGGTGCGGGTGTTCAACCGCCATGGCATCGACAAGGACGAGCGCGCCATCCAGATCGAGCGCGAGGAGATCGAGCGGCTCGAAAAGGACCGCGAGGACGAGCGCGCGATCCTCAACCGGACCTCCTATGCGCGTCTGAGGGACATGCTGGTCGGCCAGACCGCCACCGGCGTGCCGAAGGGCGCCAAGAAGGGCGCGAAGATCGACGCCAAGTCGCTCGACGAGATCGAGGCGCGCGAATGGTGGAAGTTCGCCGTCGCTGACGACAAGCGCCAGGCCGATCTCGAGGCGCTGAAGGGCCAGTATGACGAGGCCGTTTCGGTCATCAGCAAGCGCTTCGAGAACAAGGTCGAGAAGCTGCAGCGCGGCGACGAGCTGCCGCCGGGCGTGCTGAAGATGGTCAAGGTGTTCGTCGCGGTGAAGCGCAAGCTGCAGCCGGGCGACAAGATGGCCGGCCGCCATGGCAACAAGGGCGTGATCAGCCGCATCCTGCCGGTCGAGGACATGCCGTTCCTCGCCGACGGGACGCCGGTCGATATCGTGCTCAATCCGCTCGGCGTGCCGAGCCGGATGAACGTCGGCCAGATCTTCGAGACCCATCTCGGCTGGGCCGCCCGCGGCCTTGGCAAGCAGATCCAGGAGTCGCTCGACGCCTGGCGCGAGGCCAATCCCGACGGCACCGCCGGAAAGCCGCCGAGCGCGGTGCTGGATCGGCTCAAGAAGGTCTACGGCAAGACCTATCATGCCGAGCTCGATGCCCGTTCCGACGACGAGATCGTCGAGCTGGCGTCGAACCTCACTGGCGGCGTGCCGATGGCGACGCCAGTGTTCGACGGCGCGCGCGAAAGCGATGTCTCGGCGATGCTGGAGCTGGCCGGGCTTGATACTTCGGGCCAGGTC
>Ga0207667_10002714_pt1 | contig 21885 bp, 12 predicted proteins | sample KBSCornC52_FD_184301 | JGI IMG/M metagenome (GOLD analysis project Ga0207667, IMG submission 184301) | Corn rhizosphere microbial communities from Kellogg Biological Station, Michigan, USA - KBS Corn C5-2 (SPAdes) (version 2) | ecosystem: Host-associated > Plants > Roots > Rhizosphere > Soil ...
AAGGCGTGGGTATCATACTTCGCGTGATTGCCTTCATCAAAGGGGGTGGAATTGTCGCCGGTAGATAAGAAAAGCGTATGATCATTTCCGATTGCTATCGACCCGCCGGTGTGACAGCATATCTCTCGTTGGGAATAAAGCTGAAGAACCACCTTTTCAGTTTTAACATCAAGCGTATCGTTCACAAAAGTGAAGCGCGAAAGCCGGTTTACAGAAGTATCCGTTGGGCTATAATAAATGTAAACATAGTGGTTATTCTTAAAATCCGGGTCTGCCTGTATGCCCATTACCCCTTCCTCTGCATTGACGCCTGGTGTATGCGATTTCCAGTAAGCATCCAGGAAACCCGCCTGTTTTACCGTTTTGGTATCGTTCTTATAAAGCATTACCTCCCCCCTGCGCTGTACTATCAGGACATCAAAATTTGGGAGAATTGTCATTTCGGTAGGTTCAAAAAATGTACCTGTCACCAACTGGGTCTTTACAAAGCGATTTTCCTCCGGTTCCCTCAGTGTGGTACAATTTGCATAGTTTAACTTTTTCGGTATGCCAATAGCATACTTAATACCGCCTAATAAATGTTTAAGAAACGCAGGGTCGCTGTAAGATTCTTCCGTATGTCCCAACTCGGTGTAAAAAGCGCGACCACCTTCAAAGTTGTGATACCATGCCACGGGATGGCCGTCGCCGTTTGTACCACCCTTATAGCTGCCCTCATCTATCGTGATCAATACGTGGATGTCTTTACTAATACTCTTAAAATTATACCATTCATCAGTCCTTTTCCATTCGTCGGGAAAGCCATTTGTTGAAGGATGGTTTTTATCGGTCACATGTAAAGTTGCAGGTTGGATCTCGGGGTGGCTGTCAAAATATGCTCCGACAAGCCTGCCATACCAGTGCCAGTCATATTCCGCATCAGCGGCTGCATGTATACCTACAAAGTTTCCGCCTGCCTGCATATACCTTTCCAGGTCTGCCTGCTGATAGTTATTTAACAGGTATCCGGTTGTGTTCAGGAAAACCAGCGCTGCATATTTACGAAGATTAGCTTCAGTGATCTTTCCTGCATCGGAAGTGGTATCGACATCAAAGTTATTATTCCGGCCCAGCTGGATGATCGCACTTGTACCGACGGTTATGGCGCTATGATGGAAGCCCTGGGTCTTTGTAAATACCAATATTCTGGGCTTTGTAGCTGCGCTGCAGAAGTTCAGCACCAGCAAACTTAAAGCAAGTAGGAGAGTAAACTTTAATCTCATTAATAAAAGTTTTGATGTTTAAAATGACGGTTTAATGTATTGTTTTTTTATGATGTTTTAAGGCTTAATGATATGATTGTTACAAAATATACTTTTCCGAATGAATGAAGTAAATATGATTTGCCTGAGCATCAATGGTGCAACAAATAAGCTGGCACCCCAAAATGCACGCCCGGCGCTTTTCATTTACTTATTTATGCAACGCATTCTTAACACAGGATACATGCAGCTACGTGCAAAAGATCACAAGCCGGCACCTATAATGAATAAGCAAGGTTATCACTATTTGTGATAACCTTGCTATATAAAAAAGATAATAAAACTAAATCGGGTAATCAATATCCGGAATTCCCGCCGTTATTATTATTACCGTTACTTGGAGGGGTTGAATTGACGATTTGGCTGCTCAAATACCCAAAAAGTCCATGCGCTTCGCCGTCCGGGCCGGCTGTAAAATACAGGTGGCTCGATGCGGACGGATTTGCGGTTAAAAAATCGAGCGCCCACAAACCGGAAATTCCCACCGGCTGACCAGCCGATTGTAAACTTCCCTTAAAATTTCCGTTCGTATCAAATACACTGATCTTGCCGTCTCCAAAGTTTCCAACCAGTATAGTAGGTGTACTTGCGGCAAAACCTGCCGGGGCAAGTGTCATTCCCCACGGTGAATTTAACGGGCCCTGGGAGGCAAAACGTTTAACCAGGGTACCATCGGGCTTAAACACATTAACATAGCCATTGCCCGGGGCCGCGCTGTCGTCCACATTGTCGGGCCCTGCTTGTTTGGCATATGCAACGTACAATGATCCCTCTATATTCTGAACATTAAATGGTGCAAAGCCGGCCGGGATAGTATTGTCGGTAAAGCCTGCTGTATTAACCGGCTGAAAGTTCTTGTCAAACACCTCTATTTTCCCGGCTTTAAAATTAGCCGCGTATAAAAAGTTCTGACCGCCATTATTGCCCATGGCCAGGCCCTTATACACCGCATTCGCACCGCCATTAAAAACTACCGTTGCATTCACACCCGCAGCCCATGCGGTTATCGTTCCGTCTTCCCCGCAAAAAATAAATTTGTTACCTCCGAAATCAGGTGTTGCATTAAAAACGATACCGGTAGGCGCTGCCGTTGTATTTTGACCGGCCGAAAGGATATGAACCGGGCCCAGTAGTGTTTGACCCGTGCCATCGTAAACGGTACTTAGTCCCCTGTGGTTGGAGGATACCCAGATAGCGCCGTTCTGATTCGCCGCAAGTCCCCAGGCATTAACCAGGTCGCCATCAATTTTTGCAGCGCCGAAGCCTGCGGTATCTGCCACCAGGTTTGTTTGGCTCACACTGTACTGCTGCGCCGAAGATTTTGTTGGGTTATCCTTTTTACAGCCCAGCACAGTTAAAGCCATTACCAACGGAAATAACAAAGTCTTGCTAAATAATTTCTTTTTCATATGTAATTATGTTAATGATTATGCTGCTAAAGAAGACGGTTGGCAGCACAGCATTAAATTATTTACATGAACCGGGCAAAATTCTTGACAAGTAAAACCGGTATATATAAGCTATAGATTGGTAGACGCAAATAGTTCAGGGTACTTCGGATATTTTCGTCGTAAGAATAGCATCAAAAAACGAAAGCCCCGGTTTTTCGAACCGAGGCCTTTCGCATCAATCTATTCTCTCAACTAAATTATTTCGCTATCCAAATTTTGGTACTTGTAACATCGTTTCCACCTGTAGCAGTTTCCCAATTGGCATTATTGAACTGGGCTTCGTCGGCTGGATATTGATAACGTTGCAAGCTTCCATAATTTTGCGTGTAGCCTGCCGGATTATTTGTATCAGCAGGCGTTGCATTGCCTGTTCTTCTCATTAAGGTCCAGGCTACCCATGGCTGGCGGAACAAGTCTACCCATTCCTGCGCATAGATCAGGCTAAGGGCATTGGTTGCATTAAAAGCAACTTTCGGATTCGTTAATACAGCACTGATCTCTGTACCAGTTGGTGTAGCCGATGCAGGCTTATTCACCACCCAAACCGATGAATTAAACGCCATGTTTTTCCAGAAAGTAAGCGAGGCTGTTACGCCTGCTTCGTATTCGGTTTGTGCCGAAGCCGTATTCTGCGCAACACCGGCGCCTTTTGCGTATGCCTCAGCTTTCAAAAAATGTACTTCAGCTGCTGAAATAAAAATTTCGGGGCAAGCACCGGTTGATCCGCTAATAATCCCGTCACGCCCCAGGTAATAATTATAGTCTGAGTACAAATTACCTACTTTATTAGATGACCACCCCTCGTTATCAGCGTCTCTTTTAGTGTTATACGGGTCGCTGACGCCGTCAGATATCGGAGTAACAGGGTTCTGTGGATAAGGCACCCATTTACCCACGCCATGGTTACCGGTCGTATCTCCGTTTGGCTCAAAAAATATTTGGCATCTCAGGTCAAATATTCCGCTTCCGTCTGTGTTGTTATTGTTACTGAATAAATTCCACAGCGTGCTGCCCATTCGTGCACGACTTTCCTGGTGAAAAAAGAAGCCTCTCCCTGCTCCGTCAATATCGAATGATATGCCAGGTATATTTGTTTGGCTAAGACCAACTACATCGGCAACCGGGTCAGTCAATAACGGCTTGGTCAGCGCATCGGCTATAATAGGCCCGGCGTCTGTATTATCCTTTTCATATATCGTTAACGCATAACGTAGACGAAGCGAATTAGCGAATTTTTGCCATTGACCAATATCATTCCCTAAAAGAAATTCGTTCGAACCAAATGAAAATTGCGTGCCGTTGGTAGTAAAATGATTAACAGCCCAGGTCAGATCACTTAAACAGGAAAGATACACCTGCTGTTGTTTATCGTAAGGCACAACAAGGTCTGCAGTAGATCCTGAAAATGCCCTTCCTGCCTTAGAATAAGGTATGTCACCATACAAATTCGTTAACTCGATGGCCTGGTACGCCCTTAATACCTTAACCATGGCCATGGCATTTATATAGGTTGCCGAATCCGGGCTTTTTGACATGGTATTTAGCATTTGATTCATCGCAGGCAGGTTCGAATAGAACTCGCTCCAGCTTGTCCCCTCTACAAATGAAAAATCCGATACTGCATACACTGCGCCTAGCTGCGTAATAGGATATAGCCATCTTGCGGCAAACCAGTTCCCGATATTAGCGGAACGGTCTATATTTGCTCCAATACCCGTATAAAGCTGTGGCAAAGTTGCTGACGCAGGGCCACTATAAGGTGCATTTTCTTTTTGAAAATTTTTAGTACAGGACGCAAGGATTGAAGCAACAAGGACCGTCAGGGCCACTGCTTTCATCCAATGTTTTATATTATGATGCTTTAACATAACGTTTCTTTTTTAATTTTTAAAATCATATTAAAACCCTGCTTTTACAGTAAAACCGTAAGAACGTACCCCTGGTAAACCACCGAACTGTATGCCCTGAACATTTCCACTGCTAACAAGACTTTCAGGATTGATCTTATCCGGCAAGGTGGTGAACAGGTAGAACAGGTTGCGGCCTATCAATGAAACCGATACGTTTTGGAACACCTTGGTTTTTTGTACAAACTCGTTTGGCAGTCTGTAAGTAAGAGACACCTCACGCAATTTTCCCCATGAATCATTGAATATGGAATTGGTTCGTACTATAGGATCGTTATCCCATGATTGATAGTTGCCCGCATATTTCCACCATGAGTTTACCACATTGGTATTTTGCACATATGTGCCCGGTGTTGAGCCTTGTACAACCCCAGGTAAAATCACACCGACATTAGCTTTGGTGCCATCTGGGAACGTATATGGCAAACCATGACCATCCCGCTCATAAACTGTTTCAGGCGCCATACCCTGGCCCATGATAGTTGCATAATCTCCTGACCAGATCTGGCCGCCAATTTTAAAGTCAGTCAAAATATATAAGCTGAAATTTTTATAGCGGAAGTTTTGAGAAATACCGCCTGTCAGTTTTGGTGTGGCATCACCTATTTTAACAAAATTATCTGTGGTAGCATATTGCGCTCCCAACACAGGCCCGGTCCCTGTGTTATAGCCATCCGCATACACCAGGTTTACTATTTTCTGACCATTAGGCGCATATTTATAATCCCGGCCATATATGGCGCCATAATCGCTGCCAACGTCAACCTTCATGGTTACGCCATTGCCTCCAAACCATGAACCTAACTGAAGCGAATTAAGGCCCGGTTCCAATTCTACAACCTTATTTTGGTTATGCGCCGCATTTACGGTCACATCCCAGGAAAAATCTGTCGCCTTAATTACTTTGGCATTTACGGTTAATTCAACACCCCTATTACGCAAAGCTCCCGAATTGATCAAAACGCCGTTAACACCGGATGAACCTGCGGTCTTAATAGTCAATATCTGGTGATCTGAATAGGTATTGTAATAAGTGAAATTTACATTTAACCGGTCATTAAAGAAGCCCAGGTCTGGCCCTATTTCAAACGATCTTGAACGCTGCGGTTGAATGTTGGTAGGGTACGTGCCGGGGAAATTTAATCCGGTTGGAAAACCTGGTGTATTACCAGCTACAGGCACATAAGTAAGCCCGTTCTGATAAGGTTGGTAAGCATTTGCACTTTGGGCCTCACTGACTCTCAATTTGCCATAGCTCAGCCAGTTTTTTACCGAACTCATGTCAAAAGCGTCGGTGAAAACGAAGCTCAAACTTGCTGATGGATAAAAATAACTCCAACGAGATGGGCGCAATGTTGACGACCAATCATTAGTTCCCGACAGGTCTAAAAACAAATAATTTTTGTAAGAAAAATTAAGTAATCCGTATACCGAATTTATTTCCATTTCGTTTCTGTTCTCTGTAGGGTTAAGTACAGTTGGGTTGCTACCATTATAGTTGCTAAGATTGAAAACGAACGGATAATTGAAAGGCCCCGGATTATTAGTAGCAACATCATACATATTTGTATAATAATGCCTTGCACCAAGTGAAAGACTGGCATTAAAATCTTTTACCAGTTTATCTTTATGAAAAACTAAACGGCCATCCAGGTTATTGGTAGATGTTCTTGCCAGGTCATAGCCGTATGAGCCTTGCAATCCTGCTGCGTCTGTTGGATAGTTTTGGGTTACAAACTGGTTAGTGTAGTAGTCTAAGCCAACATTACCAACTGCTTTCAACCAGGGAGTGACCTCAGCGTTAAGCGAGATAGACCCTATGAATTGATTTTGTGTAAGCGTGGTATTATCGTTAAAAACATTCCACCAGTAATATTGCTGCCCATATTCAAATGGCGATTGCTTCAATATTGGATTTTGCGATCCGTCAGGCAATGTGGTTAACCCTCTCTCAATAGGCTTGTAATCAGCCGGTAAATTATACACCGTCATATACCCAACCCCAATGTTACCATTGACTCCGCTTTCACCATATATATTCGGCGGATTATATTTATTCAGGTTAATATAGCTGGCGGTCGCATCAACCTTTACCTTGGGGCTGATATTGATAGAAGAACCGATATTAAATGTATTGGTTGCGTTGTGGCTATTGTAAGTTATCTCTTCGTTTGTTGACCTGGTGTAGGATACGCGCAACGTTCCCAGGTCGCCTCCTCCAGAAATAGATACATTGTGCGTTTGTGTATTGCCGGTTCTATAAAAGCTTTTGAAAATATTTGAGTTGCCGGTGTATGGCCTGGTTGTGCCATCCCACCAAATCAATGGCTGGCCTTCCATTTTTGGTCCCCATGATGCACCGTCGCCCGGGAAGCCAATATAATTGTAGAATGGGCCACCTGCAGCGCTGGTAACGCCCGGACTAACATAAGCTCCCGGTATATTACCTAAAGAACCGTATGGGTCGCCACCAATTTGTTCTTGCCGGTTATTTCCATTGCCGTCTTTATAAAAAAATGGATTGGCTGAATAAAGGTCCTCGGTCATACCATTACCATATTCATCCTGCAATTTCATAAAACGATAGGGCTCATTAGCGCGATATGTATAACTATAATCTACACCGAATCCCTTCTTTTTTGTACCTTTTTTGGTGACGATAAGAAGTACGCCATTGGCTCCGCGCGCGCCATATAAAGCTGCTGCGGTCGGCCCTTTTAATACAGTAACGCTTTCTATATCGTCCGGATTTAAGCTGTTTAAAAACGACCCGTTGTCTATTGGGGGCTGTGATACGTCGGTGTTTCCCAGATTTAATGCATCGCTATAAGATTGATTAACGCCTTTTGGCTGTACCGGCTCGTTATCAATTATCACGTTATCGACAACGATCAAAGCCTGGTTATTTCCGTAAAGATTGTTGTTCCCTCTGAGCACAATACGTGTAGAAGCACCTTCAACTCCATTAGGTGTGGTAATGTTCAATCCGGCCACCTTTCCCATCAGGCCCTCGGAAATATTCGGCGGGTTTACCTTATCCAGGTCAGCGCCTGAAATTGTCTGGGCGGAATATCCTAATGATCTTGCTTCGCGTTTTATGCCTAAAGCCGTAACAATTTCCACGCTGTTTAATGTGCTTGCTGAAGACTTTAGGTTGATAGTAATACTGGTCCTGTCGCCGACTGTAATCTCCTGGTCGGAATAACCGATGAATGAAACTGTCAGCACAGCCGATTTATCCGGTACTGTTATCTTAAATTCGCCATTTGCATCCGTTGACGTGACAATATTCGTTCCTTTTACCCGTACCGTAGCGCCGGGAAGAGGAATGCCCAGGTCATCCAGCACTTTACCGGTTACGCTAACGGGAGCAACCGTCGTCGTCTCTGTACTAGCGTTTGTTTTTGACGTAAGTACAATTGTTTTCTGTACTATTTTGTAGTTAATGGGCAGGTTCTTAAAACAGAGCTCGAGCGTGTTATCCAGGCTAAGGCCCTTTACATTCAGAGTTACCTTGTAGGATTGCTTTACGATATCCGTTTTATACCAAAATGTATAACCGGTTTGTTTTTCGATCTCGTCTAAAACTTTTTCAAGCTTTACGTTCTTATCGGTTATCGTAATATTCTGGGCAAATGTAGCCGCATGTAAGTGCAGGCATAATACGGTTATCAGGGTAATAGTTAGTTTCATAACCAACACAATCTTTTTAAGCCGCGGGTAGCCATACCTCAACGGATTAATAGTAGAAATTTCCATACATTTGTTTGGTTTTGGGTTTATAATCGGATGAATTAGGTTATATATTTCTTCGTTAGCCCAGCCACATTGCCGGAGGTGCTCGTAACACGTTCCGGCTTTTTTGCTGGTAAAGCTATCTGGTCCCTGCCTTTTAGCTTTTAATTTTACCAGTTACGATTTGACTATAATCTTCCTCCCTTCTATAGTAAAATTAATACCGCTTAATTCAAGTATTTTTAAGACGTCTGATGCATTAGAGTTTCTTGAAATCCGTCCGTGATAGGTTGATACGGGTCCTGACCCCCGGTATTCAACATCCACATTGTACCACCGGCCAATTTGCCGCATAATGGTCTTTATATCGGCATTGTTGAATTGAAACATACCGCTTTTCCATGCAGTTACTTCGTCAATATTCACATCGTTTTTTAACTCAGACCGGCCATCGGTTTTTAACAAATACTGCTGCCCGGGCTTAATCAAAGTTTGTCCGTTGGCATCGTGTATTTTTATACTGCCTTCAACCAGGGTAGTTGCTGCGGCGTCTTCATCCGAATAAGAATTTACGTTAAATTGGGTCCCTATATCCTGTACGACCTGCCCGGCAGTTTTTACTTTAAATGGCTGTTTTGAATTGTGTGCAACCTCAAAATATCCTTCGCCCGTTAATTCCACGATCCTTTCGCTTCCTGAAAATGCGGTTGGAAATTTTAGCGAAGAAGCTGCGTTTAGCCACACTTTCGTACCATCAACAAGCGTTAGCTGGTATTGTCCTCCCTTAGGTGTTGTGAGTGTGTTATAGCTTACCTGGAGTGAGCCCGAATTATTGGTAGCCGCATTGTAAGCCAGCTGCCCGCCTTCTTTAACAATCTGGCTGCCAGGCTGTGCGGTTAGCGAGCCATTTTTTACATCGTTCAAGTTGATTTTTGATCCATTGGCAAGCGTTAAGGTCGCCTTATTGCCACCGGGTGCCAGATCGTGCTTTTGGGCCTGAAGTTTAACAGGTTCCTGTTTCAGCCTGATTAACAAGAAAGTGGAAAGTGCCAGAAAAAGTAAAATAGATGCTGCCAACTGGAAGTACCCTTTTCGGTAAATCGGTACAACTTCCTTTTCGGCCTTCTTAATACGATTGTCTATTCTTTCCCGGAGTATGACTTTAAGGGCACTGATCTCATCCTCATTTAAACTGTCGGTAATATCCGGATCATTGGAAAAATGCGAATAATAATTTTCCAGCGTGTTTACTTCTTCAGCAGAGGCACTGCCGTTTAAATACTTCTCTACAAGCTTTAGAAAATCTTTCTTTAAGTGAGGAGGCATAGATTGGTTTTTTATACATGTATCAAATCATGCATAAATCTCCCACTCACTTCTTAAGTTTTTTTTAAATACTTTGTAATTGTTTACCAGGCTGGAAATAAATGGATTATTAGGAGTATCAAAGCATTAATGATATGATCTTTCCTAAATGCACACGAAGCAATTTTAATGAGGTAGTAAACTGATTTTGTACTGTTTTTTGAGACACATGCAGAATCTCGCTGATCTCGCGGGTAGATAGATCCTGGCTAAATCTCATGCTGAAAACTTGCTTTCTTTTTTCGGGCTGCATATTCAGCCAAATATTTATACATTCACGAATTTCCTTCTCAAAGAAAATCGAGTCAGGATCCGATGCAGAGGCGACCAAAAATTCAATAGGTTCAATAAAGGCACCCATATTTCTTTCCTTCTTATGCAAAGAAAAAACACGATACCGTACAGCGGTAAATAAGTAAGCTGCAAGATTTTCGATTTCCCTGTCCTCCCTATTCAACCACAAGTCGACAAAAACATCTTGTACGACATCGGCCCCAAGCTCTTCGTTCTTTAGCCTTTTGTGGCTTTCGTTATAAAGCTTAAGCCAGTAGCGTTCATATATCGCACTGAACGCTGCCTCATTGCCTTGTGTTAAAAGAGCAACCAATTCATCGTCCCGAAATGAATTAAGTAGCCTCATGTCTGAAAAATAGCTAAAGTAATCAAGTATAACTTAGGTGGTTGCTATGCCATGCCGGCAGCAATGACATAAAGATATAAACATTTGTGTTTAACAAGCAAATCATATCCACCATATTGAATTTACCCCTATTCTATAAACAAACCAGGCCCGGTCAATAATCTCAATGGATAGCCCGGCTGGTTGCCGGTCCGAGCCCGTCCTCAGAAGCCAAAAGGGCAAGCAAATTTTTATTGCTTGCCCTTCTTTTTATCTGGATGACTGGTAATCCGGCAAATAAATGAATACCGGTCTGGCGCGATTATCCAGCCTGATCACGGAATTCATATTTGATGCTCATTGATCCTAAAATATAAAAAGTTCAAGAAAGTCACGAGTAGCCTTTACGCGTAGCCCGGCCCGTCATACTCGCGCCAGTTAGGTGATGGTAAGACCAGACTAGTTAATAAAATGTAAAAGCCCAACACTTTAGTTGGGCTTGATTTCGTTTCTAACTGCAAATTCAATTGTTAAGCCTCGTCTCTATTCATTTTAAGAGAGAAACATTAACCCCTCCCTTCTTTTTGATTGTTGTGGTCACATAATAATCGACACTTAAAACTTTCAAACCCTGAAATTTACTGACAATTATATCATCATGTATGAGGCCAGTTTTAAATGTGACTTTATTTTGTTCTCGATCGAGAGAAAATTCAGGTTTCCTAAAGGATTTATATTTAATCCATTCTTTAGTACGTGGATTATAACTGTAAACATCTACAACAAATTCCCCACGATCTAAATAAATAACCCTATTTTCAAAAGTTACCATTTCTCCTGAATTCATTGTTTCCAAGATGTAAAAGTTCTTCGCAAATACATTATCTTGGTCCAACTTTTGCCAGAATTTATAGCGCAATGATTTTTCTATTTTGGCTAAACCTTCCCTAGAATTAAATGCTGCAAGCCTATTTTTGTATAAAGATTTTTCATCCGATCCAACCGCTCCACTAACCTCGTTTGCTATAGACGACGTCGTGGCCTTTCTCCATTCTAAAAAATAAACTTTACCGTCGTTTTTATGCAAGGTGTATGAATTGCTATTAACATATATAAGCAGGGTCAATGACAAATTAATTAAAGTTCTCATTTCTAAGTTAGTTATGTGGTTGTGCTCCCCCCGACTGGCGCGAGTATGCAGCGAGGGCCTAAAGAGGTGGCGTACTCGTGACTTACTAGCCTACCATTGGCTCAACCAATATTATGTCAATTAATCCAGGCAAGTCATAATAATTCCTGGCGCTGCTGTGTAAGTAATCTTCTGGTTTCTCAACTATTCCGGCTTGCACAGGATTATTATGAATATAATCAAGTTTTTGATGCAACATTTTGAAATCTGATAGCTCGATCGGATGATTATCCTGCTGCCAAAGTTGAAAGTTTTGATTTTGACTATTCTTTTTCCCTGCCCTTTCCATCATCCAAATCAACCATTCTCTTCTGCTTTCTGATGGATGGTTTTGAATAGCCTTTTTTAATTCTAATGAGGTATGTTTTTTCATGTCCCTCATAATGTCTTCAAGTTTAGCGCCGTGCGTCCCTATGATCATATGGATATGGCTGGTCATAATACACCAGCCATAAATTTCCAGCCCTTTGTTCGCCTGGCAATGTTTCCATGAATCCAACATAATTTCCTTGTATTCATTTCGCACAAATAGGTCTATCCAATTAACTACTGCAAAACTCACAAAATAGAGCCGCTCCTGATCAGCAAATTTATACTTGGTACTCATTAGAGTCTAAAATATAAAAAGTTCAAGAAAGTCACGGGTAGCCTTTACGCATAGCCCAGCCCGTCATACTCGCGCCAGATTTGGGGGCTTTGGTTTATTTTACTATATAAGTTTGTCCATTACTTAGGTTTAACAATTTGAGTTTTTTGTTGGATAATTTGACAACCCTATAATTTGTAATATTAATTTTCAGATAGTTAACCTTCGTTTCTATCTTTATTTCAACGAGAAAGTTTTGATCTTCTTTTTTCAAGGACTTTGCATCGAGTCCATTTTCAACTTTTAACGCTTTTTCGGGTAACGCGGTATCGTCCTCCAACTTCGTTATTACAAACACATTGTCATAATGTCTCACATTGGCTTTTAACTGTTCTATATGATGATTAAGAGCCTCTTGAATTGAGTGGTATTGGTTTTCCTGGCTAAAGGCAGTACTGAACATAAGCCAGGAAATTACTATAATCAAAGCATTCTTTTTCATTGATTTATTGTTTTGGAGTCACAAAATTTTTTTGAGGAATTGTAGCCTGTATCCCCGTATTTGAGTTATAAATATAAACCGTTCCATTCGTACGACCAAATACATAGTTAGTTCGGGGTGTATTTGTGCTATTGATATCTAATCCAGGACCTGAGGAGGGGGCTTGAGCAAAACCAACCGTAGAAGAAGATGACGAAAACGAGATAGTGTTTCCGTTGCTGCCGTCCGATGTTGTTGTTAAAGAAGCACTTTCATGGCTATGGAAAAGTGATTTAGTATTATTATCTACAGTATATGATATATTGGCCACGGGTGCGCCCGGTTTTGCAACAGCACCATCTGGTGACGCGGTCACAGTGCCGTTCTTGGAAACAGTTCCACCGTGTTCTCTATTATTAGCATCCGCTTTACCACCTTTTCCATTATCCTTATTTACAATATCAACCATAGCTTGCCTCGTGGCCGGTGATCCTTCGATCTCAACGCTGTTTTTATAAGCTATGTCATTGGCTTCAAAAGCAGAAGTATTTCCGTTATTATCTTTGATAAACTTCTCGGTGGCCTTTCGTTGATCTTCTGTTATGCCGTCAGTCGGCGCACCACTATCAAACGAAGTTTCAGTCGTCTTAACAACATATACTTTACCATCAGTCTTACCGTCACTGCCTATTTTCTTTCCATGATCGTTAAGGAAATCCCCCGGAATCATACCATCAACATCAGTAAATCGGGTTGGATTATTATAGGAATAGGCATAGGTTGACCATTTACGAGAAACTTCAGCCATTGGATCAAAACTTGTAAATCTTCCAATCACTGGATCATAGAAACGTGCACCATAATCGTATTCTCCAAGTTCCTCCTGTAGCTCTTTCTTGTTATAAAGATACTCATTTCTATTACTTGGTATAGTATCCTGCGGAATATCCATGCCAAAAGCATAATAATCATCGTGCTGTACAACTTTGTAACTCCTGCTAGGATCTAAGACTACGCGTACATTTCCTAAGTTGTCGGTGAGGTTATATTCATAATTATAACCAGACCCATTGGCCCTCGCCCGGCCTTCCTCAGTCTGAATGAAATTGATCGTCCCGCCGTCATATTCAATTCCGTTAATATAATCAGTATTCCCGGTTGCTGCGCTTATCCTGCGAAGCTTGTTGCCGGTTGCGTCATAAGTGTAAGTAATGGTTTTGCTGCCTGTAATGTTTTGCGGTAAGTTTAACACATTATACCCAATATTAAGTATTCCTTTACTTGTATCAGCAGTTAAATTGCCATTTTTATCGTAAGAGTATTTCCAGGCACCATGCTCCAATCCTCTATCATCCGACGTCGCATCGGTGATTTGTTTTAATTGATTAGTACTATTGTAAGTATAGCTTAAGCTGTCTATCGTGACACGGGCCGATGTAACACCAACATGACGATTGAGCGTCTGAATATTTCCCATGGCATCGTAAGTAATACCATCCTCGGTATAACCAAGTTGACCAGATGTACTTGCTGTAAGCCTGTTCAGTTTATCATAATTGTAGGTGATAATGTCATAGACAAAATTTGTCTGGAACTTAATAAATTGAGCTTCTACGTTTCCGTTATACTGTGGAGGGATACCTAAATCATTATAATAGAAAGTGATGTTAAACGTGCTTGAGCCCATCTTCTTTATCCACCCCCGTTCGTTGTAAGAATATGGTGAGCTATTGTCTAAAAATGTTAAACTGTCGGTACTGTGAACACTCTTGGTTAACAGCTGTCCGATCTCATTATAACTCACCTGGTTGAGCAGCGTTTTTTGTGTTGGCGCATTGTTCAGGTTGGTTATCTGTTCCCATGTCTTTAACTTTCGTCCGACCTGGTCATAGATGTAGCTGTTAGCAATTGTTACCGCAGCGTAGGTCGTGTTTGCAGTGTTCCAATGCTTACGCGTCACCGTTGTAGGTTGATTGGCAAAGTTGTAGGTAGTAACATACTGATCGTAATTATTTGCGCTCGGTGTACCCCCTCCCAAATAATGCTGCGCATAGTTCTGCGTTACCCTACCTAAATCATCATAGTACATGACATTCCATAACTGATTTGTTGGGGCATTTAACACCGCTGTTTTCTTCGCAGTAGCTAATCCCATTGTCATCGTACTTACTCCTGAAGTAACCGTATATTTTGAAGGCAAGCTTGGTATCCCGGAATAGTTATCATAATAGCTTGTTGTGTAATAGGTGTAGCTATTGCCCAGAGGATAACTTAATCCATCATAACCCGTTGTAGTTGTACTCAGGCGATTTTCCCAGAATTTATTAGTGGTGTCTTTACAAGCCGTGGTTAAAGCAGTTAGTTCGGTTATCGCAGGGGCGCTTATGCTGGTATCAGCGCTACTGCTTGGGTAGGCATATATACCTGTCAGAATAGGTCTGCCTACGCCATCATATTTGGTAAATGTCCATTGTTGTGGTGCCTGGTTACGCTGGTTAGCATCCTGCGTCATCACCACCTGGTCGAGCAAATTGTACACCATAAACTCCCAACCCTTACCCGGGATCTTTTTCTGAATTAGCCTGTTCCTTTGATCGTAACGATATTGGTAACAAAGATCGTTAAGTTTACCCTGGCTGATCGTTGCTGCTCCGTCTGCATTTACTGCCGGAGTCAAAACGAAGGACAGGTTACCCAAATCATCATAAACATAATACGTAGATAAGGCCTGGAGCGAGGTCGCAGTCGAAAAGTTATAGACTCTTTTCAGTATCACATGGCCTTCTATATCTTTATACTCTTCCACACTGCCTGCCCTACCTACACCTTCCCAGTTCTCATCATACGTAACCGTCACATAGAGCTCTCCGGGATTGTAGTACCCATTAGGTGTAAGCGTACGCGACTGATCGGAATTAATAGTCACATCATAACGCGCCGCCTTTAGGCTTTGAGTAGTGTCTGAACTCGTGTTGTTCGTTGTATAAAACGTATGAATGGTATGCTCTGCATCACCATCAACTCCGGGTGTGCCTGCCGGTTGCCAGTTGTCCCCGGGAAAGCCCTGCTCTAAAGTACGGTTCAAGGGTGATGGCTCAAAGACAGTCTGTGCATAAGGGAAAGGTGTATGCACTACCGATGTTGCTGATGTATAAAACGTGGCTTGATCGGCTATTGCAGTGGATGTGTAACTTCCGTCATTTGATCCTGCGGATGATTCAGCGTAAGGCAGGTATTTCATTACTTCCCGGCCATACTGATCATAAACCACAGGCTGCACCACATCATAGCCTTTAGCAGATGCTTTATTCTGAATGGTTTGCATCGGTCTGCCCAGTCCATCAAAATAGGTTACCGATTTGTTCACGTTAGCAATCGGTTGCGACACCAGGATACTGGTATCGGTTATCGGTGCGCGTGGCGTGAACGTCGCTATATAATTTTGATTCTGTGTCGGGTTTAGAATAGCAGGTTGAGTGCTTAAGGTAACTGTTGCCACGGAATAACCTGTCGCGTTAAACGCTGTAACGGTATCGGTTAATGTCGTAAAGGAAGCTGTTGGTGTGCCACTGATTGTCCCGGTAGTTGAATCAAAAGCTAATCCAGCCGGAAGGGTGCCCTTCAGCGTATACCCTGTCAAGACAATTTTACGGACACTTGCCCACATATCGACTATGTAGCCTATACCTGTTGCTTTATTTATATAGACACTTACGGGATTATTGAATGTAGCTGCCGTGCCAACGCCGTCTGCATTTCCCGAAGCATGTGTGGGGCTGCCTGCAATTATTGTGACCGTTCCGTCCGGCATGATTCTGCGAATGTCCTGGTTTACAAGTTCCGATATATAAATCACCCCACCATTGGCTGCCGATACCCCTGTCGGATTGTTAAACCTGGCTGCTGTGCCTACGCCATCTAAAAAGCTCCCAGAGTTACCGCTTACCGTGCTCCCTGCAATGGTGGTCACTACCCCCGCAGGAGTGACTTTCCGTATTGCATTATTCAGATAATCGGCGACGATAATATTTCCTGACTGATCTATTATCAAATCAGTCGGGTTCTCGAATAAGGCTGCTGTACCTGTCCCGTTTGCATAACCATAATAGTTGCCTGCAATCGTCGTGACTGTGCCTGCCGGAGTGATCTTAAGTATCTTACTCACTGATTGCGCAGCGACAATCAGATTGCCCGATCCATCAAAACAGATACCTGTGGGCCCCATACCTGCAAGGGAACAAAATGTGCTCACCACACCCGCAGGAGTGATTTTGCGAATCCGGTTATTATTGTAGTCGCATAAAAATAAATTCCCTGTTCCGTCAATGGTTATCCCGTTTGGGCCGTTAAAGAGAGCGCTGGTAGCCGCCGTCGTATCTTTATAACCGGAGACCCCCGTAAGGCTTCCTGCAAACGTACTCACCGCACCCGCGGGGGTAATCTTACGGATCGCATTGTTCCCGAAATCCGATAGATAAATATTCCCGGAAGTATCCATTGTCATCCTCCTCGGTACATTAAATAACGCGCTTGTGCCATTGGCGTTGGTATAACCTGACGACTGGCTCACACTACCTGCAAAAGTACTTACCTGCCCATAAGTGGTGGCAGGGACTGCACCGCCTGAGTTGTTGGGGCTTATAGAAAACGCCGTGCCTACAGCCAGTGGACTTGGCGTTGTATAAGATATATTCGGTGCCTGGGCATGGACTTTTGTTATGAACAAAGCAGCCATGATTCCGACCAGGAAGGTTCTAAAAATTATATTTTTCCGTACCATTATTATTAAGATTGATAAGGTGATTCGATTTGTTGATTGTCACTTAGCTGCTTCATCTTATTTAGGAATGAACGTTTTAGTTTGGTAGTGATATTTAAAGTGTTTCAGGACATTTTTATCCTTATCCCTTATTGTTACCAATCTTTGAAGGCCGTCATATTCATAATAAGTAACCTCTCCTTTGACATCTGTTGCACTAGTCATACCTATCAATGGATCGTAGGTATAGGTGCTCATTTGCGCTGTGGACGGGTAGAATCGTACATCGTCAATCTGCCCGCTTAAAGAGATCGTGTAAGAACCACCTGTGACTGTAATGCTGCTGGTTTGAAGTGACCAGGTAGAGCCCGATTTTAGCCAATAGGTTAAAAAATAGGTAGTGTTATCTAGTCCCGTCAATGTTTTTGAGTAAGAATTCGTATGACTGTAGTGTCCGGTCTTGGCGTCATTCAGCGTGCTGGTTCCATTGCCTTCCTCAAAGCTGTCATAGAAAATATCGTTTACCGGGGCATTAGCTACTTTGGCCACAGGGTACTGATTATAATATCCCCACTGATAGGATTGATTCGGCGCTTTGGCTTTTTCCTGCTGAAGGATATTGCCGTACTGGTCGTACTTATCCAGATTCAAACGGCGTTCCATCGGGTTGGAAAGTGTATTGGCATACACTGTTTTTTCCAGGAGCAAAGAGCCATTGCCGTTCCAGTCATAGTAATTAATATTGGTTGAATCTAATTGCATGGTGTTCTTGCGCTGAATGAACCTGACCGGAGGTGAAACGATGTTCCGGTTCAGCATAATTTGATAGACATTCCCTGGTGCCGCCAGATCATGCGGGTACCGGATCACATCAAACAGGCTATCGCCTTTGCTGTTGTATGTCTGTTTGCGGGTAGGGAAAACATGCGTCAGATCGTCATAGTAATTCTTATGAACTGCGACAATTTTATTACCTGAATCGTCATAGGTCGTATCTGATTCACTTTGCAAAAGTATCGCTCCTGAATAGGTAGGTACTTTTGCAGCATAAAAGTGACTGTAATTTGTATTTATATCGTCGTAGGTGCCGGTAGATCTGCATAACACAGTATCACCAAAACTGTTGCATCCTCCCTGGCTGATATACAATGCCCTTATTTTTAGATTTTGGACTGTATCCGGGCGGTACAAACTGTAAATGAATTGCTTAGCAGTTACAGGAGTAAAGCCAGTACCGTTAGATTTATAAGTATATTCATGGGTCATGAAGCCATTTTGCCAGGGGGTTGAAACCATCCATACCCCTTGCGTGAGTAGCGCCTGAACCCCGCCAACCGACACATCATTAACAATAGAGTACACGTAAACGCTTTTACCGTTGGGATTCCCCAATGCATCTACATCAAGTTTAGTCACGTTTGCATAACCAACGGGAGAGCCGCTGAACTGAGATGCGGGATAAACGCTTTTACCATGATAAACCCTGTCATGGGAACTTACATACGGTATGCAACTGAGGGTGCCACTAGCGTACCCTAATTCATAAAATGTGCTCTCACTATTGATCAATAAATAATTGGCGTTGGTAAATAACGTTCCGACACCGCCATCGCCATACTGATAAAGTTCCTTATTAATAAAATTGTTATTGTTATCGTAATTGGTGACACTGCTTACTCTTAAACCTCCTCCATATTTTGTAGCGACTCCCGTATCTGGTTGGGACCAGTATATTTGGCAATTAGCGGATATTCGGGAATCAGTAGTATAAATACTTGCCACAGCCATATAAGTATGCCCTTGTGTTATAGGCAGCGTTTGTTTTCCCGAACCCAAACTATCCTCCGGATTGGGGACGTTATTAAAAAAAACGATTCTGTTGTTGCCGTTAGTTACATCATAGATACTTACGTCGGGACGTTGACTAATAATCGGTTGGTTTCCCGGGAAACTATAAGCTGACAGCCAGGCCTTGTAAGCAAAAGTTCCTTGGTTACTGCCGGGCGTAAAATAAACGGTATCGGCACTTTTATGGCCTGCGGTGCCTCCAAAAGCATAGCACCCCACAGAATGCTCTGAAACAGTTTGGTAGTTCAGTAAATACTGGTGTGGTTCAAACGTAAAAACACTTTTTCCTTTGGTCGGATATTGGATCGATTGCAGCATACACGCGAGGTAATAGTTGCCCGTTAGATCAGGATCCATGTTCGCGTTGCCGATATCGACAAACGTATTTTTCCAGGGGACAGTTTGGTGCGGCATCATGGATATGTTTCCGAACTGGCCATTGTTGAATCCCCAGATATCCTGCGCAAATGATTCCGCAGGTGCCATCGGATAGTCGAAATACGTCATCACATATTTTTGCGGTTGCACATTTCCGCTTACCGGCAAAAAAGCTACAGAGTCGAGCCTCAGCCGATAGTTACGATAGTCAGCAATTCCACTGGGCAGCGGATTGCTAAAGAAATAGGATTGATATAACTTAATGCTTTTTATGAGTTGAAAAGCACCATTGTTTTTAGCGTAAACCTACACACTATCCAATCTCAACTCACCGGTGCGGTCAGTTCTATCCTGGGCATTTGTAAAAACTACTTTTCCTCCGCGCCAATCGATTTCAGTGGGGAAAAGCTCTAAATCATGGGCGATGCTGGAAACAGATGAACTGATTCCCGATGCGTCTTGAAGGCCGGGAGGAGAACCGACTAGTTTATCCCCTAAGGTGTTAGAGAAATGCCAGCTTCGTTCTATTCCACCACCTCCCTGCTGGTATTTGAAGTAGATCGTATCAACGGAATTTGCCGCTATCATTTTTGACAGTCGCCACGAACTAACATAGGTACCAGGGCCGGTTGCTCCTGCACTGACGGACTCTGTGAGTTCTTTTTGATCGAAGATGTACACTACGCCTTGATGGTCAGTAATTTTGAAGGTATTAGCGCCTCCTGCCGGAACTACTTCTATCTTGTTATTGCTCACGGGTATCTGCATGGTCGATCCATCCCTGCGATAAATGAACTTACCACTTTCGCCCATCAACGTGTAGGAAAAAACGTCAGGCTCGGTATCCTGCAATTGATCGCGTATCTGATAGAAATAATTACCAAATGCAAGGTCCGTTGTATGACCATACGCGGTTCCTCCAAAAAAGCTTAAAAGTGAATCAGCAGAAGGAGATTTAAGATAGCCTCTCGAGCCGTCTTCGTCGGCTAAACCAACTACGTTACGGGATATCAAGCCTATGCCATTCAAGGCCCAACTGATGCCCACACTTGAGGCACACTCATCGACACGAACACCGCCGCCATGATAATCCAGCGATAATGGAATTTTGATTCCGCCTGCATTAATCTCATAAAGGGGTATGGTTACAGACGGGACACCGGTTTCATAACTCACCGGGATGTTTCCAAATTTACCAAGAGAGGCAGCGTCAGGCGAAACGGTGCTTACAGGAATGACATTTTGAAACTCCACGGGGGTGGTCTGCGCCCAGGATCGGGTAAATAGCATGACAAGGCATGCCCATACTAATGTTTTTTTCATTAGAGATAAGGTTTGAATTATTAAAAAATATGTTAAAAGGTTCGTCAGTCGGCGTTAAGAACACCAACGGCACACCGTATACAAAAAGTTCTGTTTAGAAATTCCTATTGTTTTAGGATGCTAGTTATAGTCAACTTTAACAGGCGACTTACTTTAGCAAAGGCGGGGCGGTTTTTCATGACACTAATGGGTTAAGGTATTAGTGTAAATATAAGAAATTTACTTGTGTTTTAAAAATATTTCTGTATATAAATACACAAATATCTGTATTTCTGATAAATAATTTACTTACCTAAATTGGGAGACGGATATTTAAAAACTTTAGTTACGTAGTAGATGGTTTGGATTCAAGCCCATCCAGAACGATTTATATTGACGCAAGCAATTCAGTTTTCCGTCCCCGGAGTGTCAGCCAATCACGACTTTTGAGTAGACTCCCTTATAATGAGTTTGGTTGGCAGGATCACTTCTTCTGCAATAAAATGTTTTTTAAAAATATGCTTCATCAGTAGCTCGCAACTTCTTCTCCCAATCTCCTTTGCAGGTTCTTCTACTGTTGTTAAGGCAGGAGAAATAATTTCAGACATAGGATCATTTGTAAACCCTACAATGCCTATTTGCTTGCCTATTTTTATATTCTTTTTCTTAAGGGTGAGCATAGCTCCAATCGCTTTTCTGTCGTTAACTGCGAAGACCGCATCCGGTTTTTCTTTACACTTTAGCAACTGGACCATATCTGCCGTGCCACAATTTTGGCTAAAGCCGGAATGGATGATCCATTCTTTCTTTACGGGAAAGTTATGCTCTTTTAATGCTAAAAGATAGCCTTCCATGCGTCTTTCTGTGAATAGCAAACCAGACGGGCCTGTAATATGGGCGATTTTTTTATAGCCACTTTTTATTAAATGATCCACTGCCGCATAGGCGCCATTAAAATCATCCT
>Ga0207667_10002716_pt1 | contig 21879 bp, 18 predicted proteins | sample KBSCornC52_FD_184301 | JGI IMG/M metagenome (GOLD analysis project Ga0207667, IMG submission 184301) | Corn rhizosphere microbial communities from Kellogg Biological Station, Michigan, USA - KBS Corn C5-2 (SPAdes) (version 2) | ecosystem: Host-associated > Plants > Roots > Rhizosphere > Soil ...
AGAAAGTCCGTTTGTCCGCCATGGTCGTAGCAGACGATGGGCAACCCCATGGCCATGGCTTCGAGGAATACCAGTCCGAAGCCTTCGTGTTGACTGGTGGACACGAAGACATCCGATGTGGCCAGGACGCGATATTTATCTTCGTCGACGAGCGGACCCAGAAGATGAACTCGACCCTGCACGCCCGCTTCTGCTGCTGCTCGAGCGACCGCCGCGGCGTCGGGTCCTTCGCCGACGATGAGCAGGTGTGCATTTGCTAGACCGCTGTTCTTGAGTGCGTGCACGAGCTGCACTGTGGCTTTACGTGGGACGATGCGCCCGACCGTAGTCATGACGAATGCATCCTTCGGCAGGCCGAACTCGTCGCGTGCAGCAGGAATGATGACGGGCGGCCGTTCGATACCGAGCGGAATGAGGTGTACGTTGCGATCGACGCGGTAAATGTCTCGCACATGTTGCACCGTATTGCGAGATTGCCCGACGAGGGCATCGGCACCGTTCAACATGCGACGGATAGGACCGCGCAGCCACGCATGGCGATGCGGCGAAATGCGTTTGCTCGGGTCGTACAGATCTCCGCCGTGTAAAGACAGCACGTGAGGTGCTCCATTCAGTCGTGCCAAGGTCAGGCCCGCGGGTCCCGAGGGCACGACGAAGTGAGTGTTGACCACATCGAAGCGACCGTGTTTCAACATCAAGCCGCGCAGAATGGCCATGGGTACAAAGGCCAACATGGACGCCATATTGGCGACTGCCATCTGCCGTCTGAAGAACACGGGCGTGCGCACCACGCGCACACCGCCATCGTCGCTCACGGCGGGTAAATCAAAGGCGCGCGACGTGATCACGGTAATTTCATGCTGGCGCGCCAGTTCACGCGCGAGTGCTGCCATCACTACACCGCCACCGCCTCCAAGCGGCGGGTATTCGTAGTTACAGAAGAGGATTTTCAAGGAAATTTTTCTCGCCTGTAGCGTTTATGGAGGCAGCGGCGAAGCGGAGTAGCGGTATAACGAGCGAAGGCGCGCCGATGTTGCATGTGCGCCGGAGAAAATTGGTGGAGCCTTCCCCTGAGGCAGTGATTCGAGGAACTTCCCCATGTCAGCATTCCAATCCCGAGTCGTACCCGTAGTCTCTCTGCCGCGCAGCAGCGACCGCCTCGCCGCACGCTTGGAACCCTTCGACTCGTATTGGCAAGCACCCGCCGACGTGGAGCGCGGCTACGATTCGTTCACCGCGTATTACCGTGCGAATTACCTGAGCCGCTTACCTGCGGCGCGAGACAGCAATATCTTGGTGATCAGCTGCGGCCCCGGCTATCTCGTCAACATGCTCGCGCGCGAAGGGTATACGAACGTCTTGGGGATCGATTCGGACCCGGCGAAGATCGCGCATGCCGAACGTCACGGCCTCAATTGCCAAACCGCGCGGGCGTTCGAATTTCTAGCGACTCGGACGAGCGAATTCGACGTCATCCTGCCCGAACAAGAGTTGAACCATCTTACGCTCGACGAGACGCTCGCGTTTCTAAAGCTCTGTGCCCAGGCTCTGCGTCCACAAGGGCGCATCGTCGTATACGCCATGAACGGCGCCAATCCATTGGTGGGTTCGGAGAACATCGCCCACAACATCGATCACTTCTACACCGTGACCGAATACAGCCTGACGCAAATCCTCGAGCTGGCAGGCTTCCGTAAGGTCCATCCGTTTCCGCTCAAGCTCTATGTCTTTTGGAAGAATCCACTCAACTACCTGGGCCTTGCTGTCACGACTCTCCTCGAAGGGACGATGCGCGTGATATTTAGATTGTATGGCAAGAAGGTCACGATTCTGAGTAAGAAGATCGCGGCGGAGGCGGTGGTGGGGTAAGACCACTAGTTGCTGCATCTCCCAACTTCATCGCGCCGAGCTCCTTCCGGCCGCGGAACGCTTGCCGCAGACCGCGGACCTTTGAGCAGCAATCCCTGTTGCCGATACCACTCCGCAGCCTCCCGCACGCCGCGACTGAACGGAATGGTGGCGCGAAAGCCCAGCAATTCGTGCGTCTTCTCCGTCGAGAAAAAAAACGACTTACGAAAAAAATCGAGACGGCGTCGATGCAGCGGCGGTTGGATGCCGAGCGGCTTGAGCGTCTTTTCCATCATGACGGCGGCCGTCATGAACGGCCACATCGGAACTTTGAATCCATGCGGTTGAGTGTCGAGCGCTTGAGCGACTAAGCCGACCATTTCGTTCGTCGTCATGACTTCTGCGCCAGCGAACACGAACAGCTGGCCCGGCGCCTGCGGATGGTGGCTTGCGAGCAGCAGGCCGCGCGCCAAGTCGTCGACATGAATGACTTGTCGTTGATTCATGCCCGAGCCGATCACGAAGAACCTGCGCCGCTCGATGCCTTTGAACAATTTCAACAGCCGGAAATCGCCCGGCCCATACGTCTCCGAAATGCGCACGATGGTGGTCGCAAGACGTGTTGCGAACGATTGCACGACGCCTTCGGCTTCGAGTTTGGTGCGTCCATAGATGTTGTCGGGCTGCGCAGGCGTTGCTTCATCCAATCGCCCCCGAGCCGCCGAGCCGTAGACGCCGATAGTGCTGCCGTAAACGAATCGTTGCACACCGGCGTTCATACTTGCATCGAGCAGTGTTCGCGTGCCGATGACGTTGACGCCGTGGAAATAACTATCCGGCACATTGGCTTCGTGTTGGGCAGCGGCTAGATGGATCACGCGATCTACGCCCTCCAGCAATCGCGCTGCAAACTCGGGTTCCTGCAATTGACCGAGAATGACTTGAATGCCGGCAGTGGAAAGATCGCGCACCCGCGTCGCCTCGTGCGCCGTGTTGACGACACCGGTCGCGCGAACGGCAAGCCCTTCTCGTCTTGCATACAAAGCCAATCTCGAGCCAATGAAGCCGCTGGCGCCGGTAATTAATAGGGTCATGGAAGCCGTTCGAGTTGAATTGAGTTGAGTTGCGCCTAGAGCGTCACGCCGCCGCCGCGGCGGGTGTACGGGCGAAGGCTTGATGCGCGCGCAGTAATTGATCGGTGGCAAGCACTTGCTCATCGCGTTGGCGGTCGGACCAGCCGAGCAGCGGCTGCATGCGCTGCGCCGTTTGTTCCAGCGCGGTAAACCCAGGGTGAGCGGCAGTGCCCAAGTCGGTCCTTCGCAAAACGACATCACTCAAACACTGTGCCATCTCTTCCACGACAGCATGCGTCACCTCGACGCCCAGAGTGTTCGAACCGGCAATGCGTTCCGTGTCACGCTGTGCTTGTCTGAGCAATCGTGTGTAACGCGAGCCGTGATTGCGGAGCAGGGCATCCAAACTGGATTCGTTCAGCCATTCAGGACGCTGGGCGTGTGCTTGCCGATGCAGCTGCGTGAAATCGTCGATATCGCCGCCGAGCAATGGTATGGCGTGAGTCGGGGCCGAAGGCGGCGGCTTCGGCAATTGTTTGAGGAGGAGATCGAGTGCTCGCGCTGCATCGCCGCGACCGGTTGTGTAGCGAATGCCCACCAGCGTTACCAGACCTTGCACGCCGTGCTCGCGAGCATGATCAATGAATCTCGATTCCTTGCCGAAGCTCAAGTCCTCATCGCTCGACTCGCTCTTGCCGAAGGGCACGAGTCCGCAATTCGCATGCACGACTTCATTGCGTTTGAGATCTAGGGCCGGATATGTGACCGACAACTCCGCAATCCACTCGTCGATTTCTTCCCGAAGCACCAATGCGGTGTCGGGATGCTCCGGGAAGTGACGGTGCCACACGCCGATGAGTGTGACGTTGCGCCAGGGCACGACGAAGAGATGACGATTGGCGCGGCTGAAGAAAGCATCGCGATCGCGGGTTTGCCCCGTCACTGCAAGCCCGTGGTAACTGGAACACGACCGATTCACGATGAAATACGCATCGCGGGAAAACTTACCGCGTTGCCAACATCCGAAATGTGGATGCTCGAGTAAGTATTCGGCGCCGGGGCCTGCGGCGTTCAAAACCAATTTGGCGCGTACGTCGAAGACTTCGCCGCTCAAGGCATCTCGCACTCGCACACCGCGGACTCTCTTTCGATCCCACAAAAAACCGGTGGCCTCCACATAGTTGCACGCAACCGCACCTGCATTCACCGCAGAGCGCACGAAGGCGAGCACCAAGCGCGGCGGACTATAGATCTGTCCGTCGCAGAATTCGGCGCCGCCGGTGAGCCCTTGTCGTTCGATATCCGGGAAGAGCGACAAGACTTCGTCGCGGCTCAACGTGCGCGTGTTGGGCACGTGTCGCGAGGGATCGGTGATATTGCGATTGCGATTCAGGGTGAGGGCGTCGTACAGCCTCATGCCGGCGCTCAGAATGAGCTTGCCGCGCCGCCCATTGCCGTAAGTGGGAATGACGATGGGCAACGGGTTGACGAGATGAGGCGCGATGTTGAGTAGAACGCTGCGTTCGTTGCAGGAAAAGTTCAGCCGCTTGAGATCGCCATGCTGTAAATAGCGAATGCCCCCATGGACCATTTTGAAGCACTGCGCCGATGCGCCGTTCGCGAAATCTTTCGCTTCGACGAGGGCGGTTTTGAGTCCGCGCAGCGCCGCATCCCACGCGGCCGCAGCCCCGAAGATGCCGCCGCCTACGATCACTAGGTCGAACTCTTCCGCTGTCAAAGCGGCCGGCTTGCGTTGCATCATCCTTCGTCCCGCAAAAAAGATCGATCGGCTCGCGAGCGCGTCATGAATGTCCGTGTTATCTACAGTCTTCGCTGACTGCGGTGTTGTTTCGAAGGGTTTCCAAGTACAAACGCATTAATTTGGCGCGAGTTCCAAACGCTCAGCGCATCCGATGGTGCATAAATTTCGAAATGCGGGCGCGAAGCGGCGAGACGGTGTCGGCATTCGTCCGAGTGGATATTTCGAGACGCGGGGCGCGCCTTAATGGCAATTTCGGGCGCCCCCTGATTTGTCATATCGCTGCGAGCAGGCACACTGCATCACGTTCGACCAAGGGCAAAACCGCTGTGAAGCGGCGACGCAAAGCCTCCGGTCCACCGAAGGGTGGATAGCGGGGCTACCGACGAAAGGTTCGATCTTTTCGCCGTGAAGCATGCACGTCCGGCATGGCCGGGACGGGGCAACTGCTTCCCTTGAGACGAATACGTCTCGCCACGTTCCACAAGAGCGTAGGCGGGGAGTCCAAGTTATCAAGGGCAGATCCCGCTCGTCGGGACCGCAGAGCCTCGTCCAAGAGCTATCGCGAAACACCCATAACATTGGGTTCATACCAGGCGCCGCACGGCTGTGTCGCGCAGGGTGGGTTCGTATAAAGAACAGCTATTGGCTCGGTGTACATGCGCCGAGGGCACTGCGGCACTCCTGTCCCGGAGTTGTCGCGCATGTCTGGATCCCAAGTTGTTGGTCTTCGCCGTACCTCTCTACTTTCCATTCTCGTTTGTGGCATCGCAATCACCGCCTGTGGCGGAGGTGGCGGTAGCGGTAGCGCTGCTAGCACCAGTACCAGCACCGGCGCCAGCGCTGGCACGAACAGCGTTGCGACGGGCAGTACTTCGGGTACCGCCAGTTCGACTACGAACGGTCAGGTCTCGTCCACCAGCCAAGACGCCGCGCTCAAGATCAGCGGCTCGCCGATGGCCAACGTCAATGTCGGCAGCACTTATTCGTTCGTGCCCGCGGCGCAGGACGCGAACGGCAACCCTCTGACATTCAGCATTCAGAACAAGCCGGCATGGGCGACTTTCGATTCGGGCACCGGGGCGCTTTCCGGTGCGCCGGCTGCGGGCGATGTGAGCACTTATTCGAATATCGTCATTACGGTGAGCAACGGTGCGACCAATGTGGCCTTGCCGGCGTTCTCCATCGCGGTGACGCAAATTGCGCCCGGCAGCGTGCAATTGAGCTGGACACCGCCGACGCAAAATACCGATGACAGTGCGTTGTCGAATATCGCGGGCTATCGCATTTACTACGGCACGGATCCGAACCAGCTCGACCAGCTCATCATCGTAGACAAGGCCGCGACTTCGTACGTCGTCGAGAATCTAGCCGCTGCGCAATGGTATTTCGCCGTGTCCGCATACACGACCGAAGCATTCGAAAGCGATACATCGAACGTCGTCACGAAGACTGTCGTCGTGATGTAAAGCAGCGCTGGGCTCGGCGTTTCCCCCGAGTCCGCGTCCACCCTCAAGAAGAACGAGCCGGGCAATGGGGCCCAAGGCTCTCCGCGTGGGAAAAATCCTCGCAGTCCTAGGAACTTTTCGGACCCCACGGGCGATTCGTATGTAAACATCGTTCCTGTTATGTTCCGTCAGCCGGGTGATTCTGACGGCTCCTCTCTCGTATTCGAGTTATGCTGCGTGGCTCATGGAATTGGGTTCAAACGACAGGGAACACGTCATATCGACACCAGACGAGTACAACTAAACGATGAGACAGCTCGAAGCAGAGACGGACGAGCAGATGCTCGCACTATGCGAAAGCCTGTTGCGTGCGCAAACCGCACTGCGATGTCGGCGCGCCTTCATGCACGATATCCGCAACCCAGCGCAATCCATTCAGTCGGGTTTGGAATTGCTGGAGCGCGTACTGACTGCCAAGACCACCAAAGTATCCGCCGAGCAGTGCATTACGCTCATTCGGCAGTCGCTCGCGAACTTGCAGCGCATGGTGGAGAAGACCCTGGATAGCCTGGCACCGTGTGCCGCATCGCCTACTGCTTTCGGCGCCCGCGCACTGCTCGAAGAGTTCACTCTATTGCTCATCAACGACGCTGCCGCGCGTAGCGTGAATTTTCGTATAGACGTGGACCCGAGCCTCATGATTCGAGCGACGCTACCGCGGGTGAGGCAAGTGTTGCTAAGTCTTCTCCTTGACTCATTGGATGTCGCCGATGCATCGGGCACGATCACAGTCACGGCGTCAGCGGCGGGCGATGTGTGCGTGCTGCAAATCATCGACGCTCGTGACAGCATCGAGTCACGCGCCCCGAGTGCAACTCCCGGGATCACCCCGGAACCCCTGTTGAATGTCGAGCAGTGGTGGCAGGCACTCATCACGTTGGCACACGCTGAAAACGGCGTGCTCGAGCGCGAACATGACGGCCAACGCTACGTAGTACGGCTCAGGTTGCCGAGCGGCGGAACGGCAACTCCCAGTTGAGAAGCTTGTAAGCGAACGGCAATATTCGAACGAGTATCGATCAACGGGGGAAGGCGATGGTGGCATTGGCCCGACGATTCGGCCTGGAAAATTCGAAAACGCGCACTCATCTGCTCGATGCGGCGGAACAACTCATGCGCGAAGAAGGCTACGCTGCGGTGACGTCGCGGCGAGTTGCAGCCAAGGCGGGGCTGAAACCGCAGCTGGTCCATTATTACTTCCGCACCATGGACGATCTGTTCATCGCGCTCGTGCAACGCGGCGCCGAGCACAACCGTCAACGCCTGGCGAATGCGTTGGCGTCCAACGAACCGCTGCAAGCGGTATGGGAATTTTGCTCGGATCCGGAAACTGCAGCCCTGTCGGCGGAATTTTTGGCGCTGGCCAATCACCGCAAGAACATTCAGGCAGAAATCGGCCGCTATGCGGAGCAATATCGCTCGATGCAAGTCGAGGTGTTGTCGCGCGTGCTGGAGCAAGGCGGCATGGATCCAAAAGTGTGGCCTCTGCCGGCGATAGTATTCCTCATGGCCAGCGCGGCACGCGCGCTGACGATCGAAAAGTCGCTCGGTGTCTCGACGGGACACGCCGAAATACTGGAATGGTTCCGGCAATATCAAGAGATGCTGAAAACAGGGCGTAGAACGGGCGAACCGTGCGCGCACATTCCACCCCCCATTTGATTCGCACCAACTCTTACATTCTGCCCGCAGGCCGTGGCTCTTCAAGATACCAAGGCACCTCGACCACCACGACGCGTGAGCCGCCATGACTCAACAGCGCTGCGTGCAATCGGCGAACGCGATAGCCGTGCAGTATGTATTGCCACCAATGCTTCTTCACGACTTCTGGAAGTAAGACTGCAATTTCCCGGGCCGGCTCTTTGCGTTCCAAATCTGCAATGAATTGCAACAGGGGTTCCGCCATACGGCGGTAGGGGGCTCGTGTCAGAACGAGCTGAGGCGGTCGACGCCCTGCCGCTCGTGCCGGTGCTTCGACCTTGTATGTCCAGCGCTCTCGCAGCCGGCGAGAATGCTCGTCCACATCAGGACCTTCCAGCTCCGTGAAGTGCAAAGCGATCACGTCCGAGGTAATGCGGGTCGCGAACAGTAAGGCGTGATCCGCCAAACGGTTCCAGCCTTCGATGGCGACGAGTGCGATCGGCGGCTGATTGTGCTGTAAATCCAGCTGCCCTTGATCCTGCAATCGTGCTTCCAACGTGGAATAGTAACGATGGATTCTCTTGAGAAGATAGATCACGCATGGAATAGCGATTAGAACGATCCACGCACCCTCGGCAAACTTCGCGGCGATTATGATGAGCAGCGCCACCGACGTCGTTGCAGCGCCAATCGCATTGATGATCAATCGGCCGAGATGTTTGTGACGCTCGCGTCCTTGGCCGCGGCTTCGTTCGCGGTGCCAATGAAACACCATACCGAGCTGCGACAGCGTGAACGTCAGGAAGGCGCCGATGGCAAATAGCGGAATGAGTCTATCGGTGATGCCGCCGAACACGATCAGCAGCAGTCCCGCGGCGACGGCGAGATAGAGAATGCCAACGGAGAAGACGAGACGCCGTCCGACGTTGGCGAACACGCGCGGCAGGTAGTCGTCGCTCGCAACGAGCCGACACACGCGTGGAAAATCCACGAAACTCGTATTCGCCGAGAGGCACAGTACCGAAAGCGCGCTGCCGATGGCCACATAATAGAAAATTCCGTGTCCGACCACGGCGCCAGCGAGCTGCGACAGTACGCTTTGATAGCCCGGTTGTGTCTGATCCATGGCTACGATGCCGTAGCCCCGCACTAGATAAGCGATCCCACCGAGTAGTAGAGCCAGTGTTGCGCAGAGAATTGCCAAAGTACGATGTGCTCGCACAACGACAGGCTCTCGAAAAGCACCCACGCCGTTACTGACGGCCTCGACTCCAGTCATCGCCGTGCAGCCCGCGGCAAATGATTTCATAAGAAGCCAAAGACTCACTGCCTCCACAGCGCTCGATTGTAGCTGCGGCGGCGGCATTACCGCCGAGTGTTGGCCCTGCGTCGACAGGCTTCGATACACTCCGATTGCAATGATGAGCACGAAGCTCGCGATGAAGAGATACGTCGGCAATGCCCAAGCGCGCCCCGCATCGCCGGTACCGCGCAAGTTCATGACGGTGAGTAAGGCTAGAATGGCCAAGCAGATGAGGAGCATGTGGGAATGGAGCGAAGGCACTGCTGAAACAAGTGCACCTACACCTGCAGAGATGCCGACCGCGACGTTGAGAACGTAGTCGATCATGAGCGCAGAAGCTGCCAGTAGACCGGCGTTGGTGCCGAGATTGAGTTTCGACACGGTATATCCGCCGCCATTGGTCGGGTAAGCGCGAATGGTTTGACGATACGAGACTTGCAGGATCGCAAGCAGTATGAGAATCGGCAGCATGACGATGCCGAGATATCCGACGCCCGCCGCAGCTAGGGGCAAGAGTACTGTGAGCGCCGCTTCCGGGCCGTAGGAGGAGGAACCGAGCGCGTCCAATCCCATCGCGGGCACGCCCTCTAGTACGCCGATCTTGCGAGTAGTGTGCTCCTCGTTCGCGATGGGGCGGCCGAACAGGAACCGGAACAAAGATCTCATGTATTCATGGACACTAGACCCTATTTCAGAATCAGTGAACGTGGCCTCCCAATCGGAGTTCCGTTCCAAGCTGTTCGCATCATTCGTTGCATGGAGTCGTTCATCTCTGCAACGAACGCGCTTAAGACGCCCGCGCACTTCAGCCGCATGTCAGATGGAACGTCACATAGTCATAGGGGTTGTAAGTGGGAGATTGGCCGTTGGAGTCATTTCATGTATTCGAGCATCCGCACGGGCCGTGTCGCACTGCTTTTCTCTTTATGCTTCAGCTCGATTGTTTATTCGGATACTGCGCAGTTGCCGCTCTCGGCGACGACAGGCCCAACGCCTGAGCTGCCGCCCCCAAAGAAATCACTCATTCCGACGGTACATGTGGCCTCCGCGAAAGGATGGACGGAGAACGGCAAACCGCAATCGGCGCCCGGTACGCAGGTGAATGCATTTGCGAGCGGCTTGAGTCATCCGCGCTGGCTTTACACTTTGCCGAACGGTGATGTGCTGGTCGCCGAAACCGATACGCCGCCCAAGCCCGACGACAGCAAAGGCTTGAAGGGCACGATTTATAAATCCGCGCAGAAACGAGCGGGCTCAGGTGAACGCCCCAGCGAAAATCACATCACCTTGCTTCGGGATACCGACGGCGACGGCAAGGCAGATGTGCGCATGACGCTGATCGAGCATCTCAATTCGCCGTTCGGCATGGCACTCGTCGGCACGACACTCTATGTCGCCGATACCGATGCGGTGCTCAAATTCCCTTATCAGGAAGGCGAGACGAAAATCTCCGCCGAGGCCACGAAGGTGACCGACTTGCCGGCAGGAACGCTCAATCACCACTGGACCAAGAGTTTGATCGCCAACAAAGACGGCAGCAAACTCTACGTCGGTGTCGGTTCCAACAGTAACGTCGGCGAGAACGGCATGGAGGCGGAGGAAGAGCGCGCTGCAGTGTGGGAGATCGACACTGCGACAGGACAGCATCGGATCTTCGCATCGGGGTTACGCAATCCGGTCGGCCTCGCTTGGGACCCGGACTCGGGCGCGTTGTGGGTTGCAGTGAACGAACGGGACGAGTTGGGCAGCGATCTGCCTCCCGACTACATGACTGCGTTGCATGAGGGCGCGTTCTATGGGTGGCCCTATAGTTATTACGGTCAGCACGTCGACGATCGAGTGAAGCAGCAGCGTCCCGATCTGGTGGCCAAAGCAATTACGCCGGACTACGCGTTGGGCCCGCACACGGCGTCATTAGGATTGTGTGCGACAGGTGGAAATACTCTGCCGTCGCAATTTCAACGCGGCATGTTCGTGGGACAGCACGGCTCGTGGAATCGCGAACCGTTCAGCGGCTACAAAGTAGTGTTCGTGCCCTTCGAGAACGGCAAGCCGAACGGCCAGCCGGTGGATGTGCTCACGGGATTCTTAAACGACAAGGGTGAAGCGCAGGGGCGACCTGTCGGTGTCGTGATCGACAAACGCGGCGATTTGCTCGTCGCGGACGATGTCGGCGCCACTGTTTGGCGTGTGAGCGGCGCGAAGTGAGATTTAGCCGGAAGCGCCCCACGTCTGCCCCCACCCCAACCCTCCCCCGCTGTTGCGGGGGAGGGCAGGGAGGGGGTCCGCTAGCTCGCCTCACCGAACTTCTGTTTCAACGCTTCGGTCCCCACGTGCAGAAATTTCCGCACGAATTCCACTGTTCTTCCGTCGCCTTCATCGGTGAGTTCGAATTTTGCCGACCACACGACGGTGCTGGCGGCATCGCCGGCGGGATCGATACGGAACTCACCCGTGTAGTCGCACACGGGGATCGAACTCCTCTCCAGGGTGTAGCGGTAGAAATGGCGGCGCGGATCGAGTCTCTGCAAACGCTCGGTCTGTTCGCCGGCATTTCCATGCGCGATCCGAGTCACGTCCTTTCCTTCTCGAACCATTTCCACGGACTCGAGCATGGGATGCCAATCGCCGACGCTGTCGAAGCTACCGATCTGTTTCCAAAGCGTCTTGGGGTCGACCGCTAGCGTTGCGGTCTCGGTAATTCTCGGCATCGTTACCCTCCCGCTTACATCCTTACGTCTGAGGTTTGTCCTTACGTCTGGGGTTTGTTGCAGATCGCGCGGAAATGTCCCGCGCACATGAATTCGATTCTGCTTCCTTCCATGTTGCAGTACCCGTTTGCGCGGCTGCCTCGCACACGCGCGACCACGCGTGCAGCGATGTACTTGAATGGCGTCTTGACCGCAAGCGGGCCGAGTTCGATCCATTCAGACGGATCGATATGCGAGTGAGTTAGCACGGCAACCATCAGTGGCCTTGCGCGGTTTCCTTGCTCACCAGCTTGAAAAACCGACTGCTCTTGTCCGGATCGTGCAGGAAGACGAGCTCGCGATCGTCGAATATCTTGAACCATTCATCCCAGTCGACTTCTTCCAAATTCTCTTCGCGTCCGTGGCTGCCTTTGCCTTTCACGAAATCGATGCGTAGCAGTCCTCCCGTTCCTTTGACATAGGTAGGAATGCCGCCGCGGCTTTCGGCCCAACGCTTGATCTCATCGTGATTTTGAGTGGCTTGTGCTGTGCTCATGAGAATTCCCGTGGTTGATCGTCGCAGTAAGTCCGAATTACGGATGCCGGCGCAACGATGTTCCATCGTTCCATCCCGTGCGCAATCGCTCGCTCCACGACAAAAGAGCACTGGATACTTTGAACCAGATGAATCCTTTCCAATGCGACCGCGTACGTTCGCGAAGCTCTTCGTGCGCTAAGCGAGAGTCTTTCTTGAGAATCGAGAAATCATGCTGAGAAGGATGTGAAGTGTCTTCCATGACGACATTTGTGTCGTGCGCGATTTCGACTTCCGAACTTTGCACGAAGTCTTCGAGCGGTTTGGATTTTTCCGGATAGCCGGGATGAGTGGCATTGCGTTGCATGAACCACGTCGCGCTTTCTTCCACCGACACGCCGTCGTAAATGCGAACGCCTCGTGCGAAGCCGTTGTGAGAGCAGTAGCCGAACTCCTCAGCGTAACCTCCGGCCAGATAAGAGTTGCGCTCTGCTTCCAATTCCTCACCATCGACGGCCGACCGTTCGGCCCACTCCGGAAAGTAACGCCGTTCCTCATCGAGATGGCGCCACAGTTTTTTAGAGAGGGTTTTTTGAGGGATGGGATGCATCGGACGCGCCGAGTGCCGGTTACGCGATGTCACAACTCGACACCCAAGTGGAAGTTCCGTGGTGATGCGTGAACCTCGACGCGCGTCGGCCGTTTAAGAAGATTCCACGTCGTCGTAGTTTGGGAGAGCGCCGATGAACCCGCTGCTTGCATTGACACAGTATGGTCAGAGCTATTGGTTGGATGACCTCACACGCACGATGATCCAGGACGGCTCGCTCAGGCGGCGCGTAGAAGAGGAGGGGTTGACGGGCATCACTTCCAATCCCAGCACCTTCATGCTCGCGATTGCGGACAACGACATTTACGACTCGCAAATCAGAGAAGCTGCAGCGGCAGGCAAGTCGTCCGCAGAGATTTACGATCTTTTGGTCGCAGACGATATTCGCAATGCCTGCGACGTGCTGCGGCCTGTGTACGACAGAACTGCCGGTGCCGATGGTTATGTGAGTCTCGAAGTGTCGCCTCATTTGGCGCACGACAACACGGCGTCGACCAGCGAAGCTCGTCGATTGTTCGCCGCGGTCGGCCGACCGAACCTCATGATCAAGATTCCCGGCACTAAGGCGTGTCTTTCGACCATCGAAGAACTGCTGGCCGAAGGCATCAACGTGAATATCACATTGCTGTTCTCGATCGAGCGTTATCAAGCTGTCGCGAATGCCTATGAACGTGCTCTGGAACGCCGTGTGAAGGCGGGCCACTCACTCGAGAACATCGCTTCCGTCGCAAGCTTTTTCTTGAGCCGCATCGATGTGCTGGTCGATGAGCTGCTCGCGCATCGCATCCGGCCGGACGGCGGCTCCTCCTTCAGCCCCCATCCCAAGACCTTGTTCGGACAGGTTGCCGTCGCGAATGCAAAGGTCGCCTACGGAAACTTGAGCTGGCGCCTCAAGGAGAGTGAATGGCAGCGATTGCAAACAGGTGGAGCACGGCCGCAGCGGCTGCTTTGGGCCAGTACCAGCACCAAGAATCCCAAGTACGACGATTTGATGTATGTCGGACCACTCATTGGACCCCATACCGTGAACACGATGCCTCCCAAGACCATCGAGGCGTTTGCCGATCACGGCACGGTGGCCCAAACCGTCGACAGAGATCTGGATGCTGCTGAACGCACGTTAGAGCAGCTTCAGGCGCTCGATATCGATCTCGTTCAAGTCACGGGCCAGCTCGAAGACGAAGGCATCGAGAAATTCATCAAGGCTTACGATCAGCTGTTGGAGAGCATCGAGAAGAAACGCTTACGGTGGACGAAAAGAGACTCGATCGAGGCGCTGGAGCGTGCAGCACGGCAGTTGCGGCGCGACGTCATCCGAATGACTACGGCTGCGGGATCGGGTCATCCGACTTCTTGCATGTCTGCAGCGGACATCGTAGCGGCTCTCTTCTTCGAGCACATGCGCTGGGACCCTTTTGCTTCTCAGGCACGCAATGTCGACACCTTTATTCTTTCGAAGGGACACGCTGCGCCTCTACTGTGGGCCGTGCTTTCTCGCACAGGTGCGATAGAAGAAGATCCGATGACGCTGCGTCGTATCGATAGCAGCTTAGAAGGACATCCCACGCCCAACAATCCTTGGGTCAAAGTGGCGACGGGCTCGCTCGGCCAGGGACTGTGTGCTGCGAACGGCATGGCGCTGGCCAACCGTCTCGATGGCATCGATGCCAGGATCTACTGCCTGCTCGGTGATGGTGAATGCTCCGAAGGCTCGGTGTGGGAGGCAGCGCAGTTCGCTTCACTCAACAAGCTTTCCAACATCGTTGCCATCGTGGACCAGAACGCACTGGGGCAAAGCGGAGCAACGCCGTACGGTCGTTCAAGGGGAGTGATTGCTGCGCGTTTTCGCGCCTTCGGATGGAACGTGGCGGAGATCGACGGACACGACTTATATGCAGTGAACGAAGCACTGCGCTCGTCATCGAAGACGGGTCCCAAAGCCATCGTGGCACACACGATCAAAGGCAAGGGTGTCTCCTTTCTCGAAGGGGCAGAGGGCTGGCACGGTAAGGCATTGGATAGCAAACAATGCGAGCAGGCGCTCGCTGAGTTAGGCCCAGACGAAGAATGCCCGAGGGTGCTTGCGCGGCGGATCGCTCAGCTTTCCACAGCACCGGCAACGCCCTTACCTCGTGTCGAGCCGAACTACCACGAAGGTGAAAAGGTGGCGACACGCAAAGCATTCGGTGAAGCGCTTACTGCGCTTGGGGCAGCGCCTCAAGTCGTCGTGCTGGACGGCGATGTGATGAACTCGACGTACACCGAGCTGTTCGCAAAGCAGTATCCGGACCGATTCTTCGAGTGTTATATCGCCGAACAGAACATGGTCGGCACCGCTCTTGGACTCGCAGTGAGCGGCAAGACGGTCGTAGCTGCGACGTTCGCTTGTTTTCTCACACGTGCGTACGACTTCATTCGCATGGCTGCTCACAGTCGACCGAAACATCTAGTGTTCTGCGGTAGTCATGCAGGCATTTCAATCGGGGAGGACGGTCCGTCGCAGATGGGGCTCGAGGATCTCGCGATGTTCCGTGCGCTCGGCGAAAGCATCGTGCTGTGTCCGAGCGACGCAGTCAGTGCAGAACGTCTGACCGAAGCGGCTCTACGCAGCGAGGGTATCGTCTACATTCGCACCGCACGACCGGCAACCGAAGTGTTATATCCGAACACTGCTGAATTCCACGTGGGCGGCAGCAAAACATTGAGACAATCCGACGAAGACGAAGCCACACTGGTCGCCACCGGCATAGCGGTTTACAGCGCACTGCAAGCTCATGATGAATTGCGCAAGCAAGGAGTGCTGACGCGAGTGATCGACGCCTACTCGGTCAAGCCTCTGGATGTCGAATCGTTGCGCCACGCGGCCGAAGAAACACGCCGCATCATCGTGGTCGAGGACCATTGGCTCGATGGCGGGCTCGGAGATGCAGTGGCCGCAGCGGTTGGCGGCCGAGCAACGGTCGAGAAGCTCGCTGTGAGTGCCGAGCCGCGCTCCGGAACGATGGCAGAGCTTTTCGAGCGCTACCATATTTCGGCGCATGCGGTTTCGGATGCCGTATTGGCGGGGGGCGGTCGCTCGGTCTCGTAGCTCTTATGCTGCTCGCTGCCATGCCTCCACATATTTTTCCATTCGCTTGGCCACCCGCTTCGGCTTGTCCGCATACAGCTTCTTACCCAAGCGATACGACTTTCGTTGCAGCTTCGCGCGCCGACGCTTGATCTCATCGATCAGTGCGTCGGTTGCGACGGCAGCGGAAGACGCCGGCGCTTGCGTCGCATGCAGGACAATTTTCTGCTGGAGTAGCGCGAGATCGTGATCATCACCCAAATGATCTGCAAGCTTGTGGGCTTGTTTGATCGTCGCATCGATGCGGTTGGGTTTGAGCGGTTGTACCAGTTCGAGCTGATGAAAGTGGTACTTCACTTGTTTGCGCCACTCGTGCAAGTGCTCGTTGCTGGGTTCGCGTTGAGCAGCAGCGAACGCCTTGTGAGCTTTTTTGTAAGCGCGTCCGAGCGCGGCATCCACCGATGCGTGATCGAGGCGAGAGTCCGGCACCTCTTGCAGACGCTGTTTCACTTCTTGTAACCGAGCGCGACTTGCGGCGATCTCCTTGTTGGAGAGCTTGTCACGACTCGAAGCGTGCTCTTGCCGTAAGGCCCGGCGCACTTGCGATACGTCGCTTTCTTGCGCGCTTTCACTCGCTTCTTGAAGCAGGTCGTCCAAAGCTTCATGCAACACTTTGCTATCTCGTATCGGAGTCAAGGGACGAGCTGCGTCGCGGACGGACCGGTTCAATCGCTGATACGCTGTCTCTCCGAGTGCATTGCACAGCAATCGACATCCGGCGCGAGCTCGCTTCATCTCCTTACGAGCTTCGTGTACGGGTTCGTCGCCGAGCGAATGACGCTGCAAAATGTGAATGGCCGCGTCGACATGGTGAAGAAGGACTCGGCGTGCACCCCGCATGGCGGGTTCACCGTGTTTCAATGCAGTGCTCATGGTGGCTCACGCTGTTTGCTGATAGGCGCGCATAGCGGCTTTGAGCAAGCGTTCCGCGGCTTGCGGTCCTCGCCGCCCGATGGGTTTGAACACTCGCCCATGGATGCGATTGTAGTTCACGAAGAATTGCTCCAGCTCGCCCACGACGATCTTGGGCACTTCGTTTAGATGCTGGATGAGCGGTTTGTTCACGGGAGTTTCGGCGACGGCGATCAAGCGATCGTTGCGGAGGGTTCGACGTTTTTCCGTCTGTTCAGCTTCGATCACCCCGATCAGATGCACCTTCATCAGACAGCCGACGAAGCTGGGCGTTTCAACGAGCACGAGGACATCGAGCGGATCACCGTCCGCACCGGCAGTGCAGGGGATGGAGCCGAAGTCGTGCGGAAAGCACATTCCGATCGGCAGCACATGGCTGACCTTGAAGCATCGCAGCTCTCGATCGTATTTGTACTTGTTACGGCTGCCCTGCGGCGTATCGATAACTACATGCACCATGCCATCGGCGCCGCGCGTAGGAATAGACCCTTCGTTGCTCGGCTGCATAGCGTCTTACTCATAGCCGTCCGCGAAATAACGGGGAGGGGAGGGTTGAGTTCCGCGCCTTGAGATGCCAAAGCAGGAGGTGAATCTCGCCACTGATGCGCGAGGAGCGCAAACGCACGCGATATATATAACTGTCGGCCGAAAAGGAACATCCATTGAGACCGGCAGTTGACAGATTAGGAGATCACTACGGGAGCCTCGATGCGTCGCGATGTCGTGATAATCGGGGCGTCCGTCGTGATCAATCTCAAAAGCGCAATGAAAGCGTCTCACGCAGTCGACGGCGAACGTGTTCGTCACGGACACATCTACGTCGCGCCGCCCGACTGGCACTTGCTCATGGATGGCGAACGATTGCTGCTCTCAGCAGGTCCGAAAGAAAATTACGCGCGGCCTGCAATCAACCCGCTATTTCGATCCGCTGCGATCGCCTACGGCGTGCGAGTGATCGGCATCATTCTCTCGGGAACACTGGACGACGGCACTGCTGGACTCAAAGCGGTCAAGCAACGGGGCGGCATCACGATCATACAGTCGCCGGAGGATGCGCAATACCCTTCGATGCCGCTGAGCGCACGGTCCGCTGTCGACGTAGACTATTGCTTGCGCAGCGTGGAGATTGCCCCGCGCTTGCTAGAACTCGTGCGAGACGAGGTTTCTGTGCGTGACACCGCAGCACCAAACGAAAAGTTGGAGGCAGAAGTCGCCATGGATCGCGCGGGCGGAGCCAACATCGATCTCATGAACCGCATCGGCAGTCGGTCGGCCTTTTCCTGTCCGGAATGCGGCGGGACGCTTTGGAAAATGCATGACGAGTCGCTCGACCGATACCGGTGTCATACCGGCCATGCATTTTCCAGTGCAACATCTATGGCGATGCTCCTGGCTATTCTGCTCACTGCTATGACTCAGCAGCGTCTCTACAGCCGCCAGAATGACCCCCGGAGAAGCCGGCTTCGATAGTCGTATCGCTTCGCCTGCATCGACATTGAGCATGTCGTCGACTTGCCCGCTGTAAATCAGTATCGGCACGCCTCGCGATGCGAGAATGCGCGCCACGTCTCGGCTGTTTTCCCCTCAGAGCCGTACATCGAGAATTGCGATGTCGATGGCTTCTTGCGAGCGAACGCGAGTGCTTCGAGCAGTGTATAGGCGAGCCCCACGACGTAGGCACCTGCATCCACGAACGTTCGCTCCAGATCGAGCGCGATGATGGGCTCGTCCTCGACCACAAGTATGCGGGCACTCGTGATCGAGGTGCCCGCCGTTGCCATTAGGCGTCTTCGCCTTGATGATGGACCTCGTCTTGCAATGGCAGGTCGATCGTGCACGTCACCCCTTGCGTGAGGAATTCGTGCTTCACGATCGCTCCGGCCAAGCTGCCGGAAATTAGATCGCTGCCGAAACCTTTACGTTGCGGAGCTGTGACAGCAGGCCCCTCGCACTCACGCCAAGTAACGTGAACGCGTAGCGGCGACTCGTGAAGCAGCCGCCAGCTCAACACCACGTAACCTCCGGGTGCCGAGAGAGCGCCATATTTCGCTGCGTTCGTTGCGAGTTCATGCAATACCAAGCCGAAAGGCGTCGCGAGCTGCGACGGTAAGTTCACTTGTTCTCCTGAAACGCGCACACGCGCGTTGTCGTTCGAGATGTACGCTTGCAGTTGGCTACGTGCCAGGGCCATTAGATCCGCGCCTTGCCAATTCGATTGCACGAGCAAGCGATGAGAGTTCGCAAGCGCCTGCAACCGCCCGTCGAGGCGCTGGATGAAATCTTTGGAAGAGCCTGTGCTTCGTTGCGTTTGATGCGCGATCGATTGCACGACAGTGAGTGTGTTCTTGACTCGGTGCGTAAGTTCCCCGAGGAGCAAGCGTTGGCGTGCTTCCCAAACCTTCGATTCGCTGACATCGCGCGTACTTTCGAGGACGAGGCGACGCCCACCTCGCGTCACGAGCTCGATTTGGCTCTCCACCGTGAGCTCGCGGCCATCTTTGGTCGTGTGATGGAGCTCGCCGCTCCAAGTGCCGCTCACCGCGAGCTTTTGACGAACCTCCTCGAAAGAACCCTCGGCAAGCCGTGTCTTGAGCAACTCCTCTTTCTTGCGCCCGAGCGCGAATTCCTTTCGATACCCATACAGTTCTTCGCTGCCTCGATTCCATTCGACGATGCCGTTCTCGAAATCCCACACAAACATGGGGACGCGTGACAGCTCGACGAGGCGCAGCTGGTGGGTCAAGCGCTCTTCGCTTTCGCGCAAAGCTTCTTCGGCGCGGCGGCGCTCAGTGATGTCCACGAATGTGGCCACGACGCCGTCGATCTTGTTGTCCAACGTTCGATACGGGCGAATGCGCATCAAACACCACCCGCCGGCGCGGCTCTTGATTTCGCGTTCTACCGGAACGAGGTCCTTGAGCACGGTGTTCGCATCCTCGGTCAGTCCGTCGTACTCCAGGTGGTGCGTGAAGTCGGTGATGAGGCGGCCTTCATCGTGCGGAGTGATACTGAAGAGATCGGCCAAGCGCGGCGTGAATCGCTTGATTTTCAGATGCGGGTCGAGGAACAGCGTGCCGAAATCCATCGCGGCCATGAGATTCTGCAGATCGCTATGCGCGCGTGAGATGGATTCCAGCTTCAATTTCAACTCGCTGTTGACCGTCTGCAGCTCTTCATTGATGGATTGCAATTCTTCTTTGCTGGTCTCGAGCTCTTCGGACGTCGAGCGATACTCCTCATTGATGGATTGCAGCTCTTCGTTCGCCGCCCGCAGCTCCTCGTTCGCAGCGGCTGATTCCTCGCGCGTGGCGCGTAGCTGCACCTGTGCGAGTTGCAACTCCGGCTCGAGCCGCTGGATGGTCTCGGTCGCGGGCCGTTCATCGTGCGTGAGCGACACTGATTGAATCGCTTGCGGATCTATGGTGTCGCCTTCGATGAAGAAGATCAGAGCGTGGCAGGAATTTTCCGACCCCGTCTGCGGCGCGCGAACTTGAACGTATACGCGGTGAGCGTCACCGTTGAAACGCACAGGAATGGGAGCGCTTAGGCTGGATTCGCCGCGCTCGAAGGCTCGATGTAGAGCGGCACGCAAATCCAACCTCAATTCCGAGCGGACCAAGTCGGCGATGTCGTGCGTGAGCGGGCCTCCGGACGGCTGCAGATATCTTCCGGCACTTTCCGAGAGATGCAACGCACGGTGCGTCTCGTCGACAAGAATGCTTGGCGGTGCAGCGCTCTCGAGCAGCTGCTTGTGTTGGGCCGCCTCGTTCGCCGAGTTCGCGGAATTGTTGACGCGAGGAGGCGGTGGAATACGCTCGATCATGCTGGGAACACCGAGCAAAGGGAGGGCATGCAACTTGCCGCTGGCGGCACCCGTCGATCGATAAATGCGTGCTTCGCGATCGAGGGTGCGAACAGCATGTTAGGGTGATCCGCACTTTCAGACGAGCCGAGAAATACGTAGCCCGTCGGGTTGAGTGCGTAATGCAGCGTATGCAGCACCTGATGTTGCAGCTCGCGATCCAGATAGATCAGCAGATTGCGGCAAGTCACCACGTCGATGCGAGAGAACGGCGGATCCTTCAGCAGACTGTGCGATGCGAACAGGATGAGATCGCGCAGCTCGCCGCGCACTCGGTAGTGATCGCCTTCGCGAGTGAAGAATCGCCGCAGCCGTTCGTCGCTGACGTCTGCCTCGATGGCCATGGGATAGCGACCTTCGCGCGCGGACAATGCCGCTCCGTCCATGTCGGAGCCGAAGATCTGGATGGAGGGTCGAAAATCCTGGCGCGCCGCTTCTTCCAATAGAAGAATTCCGATGCTGTAGGCTTCTTCACCGGTCGCGCATCCCGGAACCCACACACGAATGGTCGCCTGTTCTTTGTTGACGAACAATTGCGGGATGACCAGTTTCGAAAGTGCGCCGAAGGCAGCCGGATCGCGGAAAAAAGCCGTCACTGAAATCAAGAGATCCGAGAGCAGCTGCGGCGCTTCCTCCGGCGTTTCCCGCAGATACGTGTAGTAGTCCCCGAGCTTCTCCTTGCGGGTAATTTGGGTGCGTCGCGCGATGCGTCTGAGAACGGTCGAGCGCTTGTAATGCGAAAAATCGTGTCCCGTGCGCCCCGCGCCCGTCAGCACGACGGCGTAGGCATCCTCGTTTTCCTTCGCCAAGGAGCGGAAAAACTCATCGATGGGCGCTCGCCGGCGTTGCAGCGACCTCGTGATCGGAAAGATGCAACAGCCGATTGGGGGGATTACGTAGACGTGGTCACCCTGCAAATGAATCGGAACGGAGACTTGCACCACCGGCATCGATGTTTTCGCCCCTAGAATCGGCGCGAGCTGGCTCTGGGCTTCCGGATCCAGGTGAACT
>Ga0207667_10002717_pt1 | contig 21877 bp, 25 predicted proteins | sample KBSCornC52_FD_184301 | JGI IMG/M metagenome (GOLD analysis project Ga0207667, IMG submission 184301) | Corn rhizosphere microbial communities from Kellogg Biological Station, Michigan, USA - KBS Corn C5-2 (SPAdes) (version 2) | ecosystem: Host-associated > Plants > Roots > Rhizosphere > Soil ...
CACCTGTTCGGGATGCACCGGCCCGTCGACCTCGATGCAGAGCTTCGCCTCCGCACAATAGAAATCGAGGATGTACGGCCCGGCCGCATGCTGCCGACGGAAGTGCAAGCCCAGCCGGTTGCGGCGCAGCAAAGACCACAACGCCCGTTCCGGCGCGGTCATTGTGCGGCGCAGCGACTTCGCCCGCTTCTGCGTCAGGATCGATGCGCGCATGGTCCTGTGCTCGTGGCCGCCCCCTCCACCACGCTACGCGTGGTCCCCCTCCCCCGCTAACGCGGGAGAGGACGCCGACTGCGACTCTACGCAAGACGGGCTACCGCACAAACCGACACTACTCCAACCGCACAAACCGTTCTGACGACTGCAATCTTCGACCGGCGTAGTATGGCCCTGACCAGCCTCGGCACCTGTCGGCAGGCCCGGTGGTGGCAGGAGCCCGGCGATGGTGCGATACGTGGCCTGTCGCAAGGACGACCCGATTCGACCGCACATCTACGATCTCGGAGACAGCCGATGATTATCGCGACCCGTGAGCTCACTGCGATCTGCAAGTCCGGTGAGAAGAAGCCGGTCGTCTTGCGTCTGGAATCCCCCGTGCAGGAAGACGGCGGGTGGCGCTGCTGGTATGAGATCGACTTCCCCGAGGATGGGGGGCCGGCCCAGACACGCCGATCGTATGCCGCGGGCGACGACACGATGCAGGCGATCCAGCTTGGCCTGATGAAGCTCGGCACGGAGCTGCACTTCACGAGCTATCACAAGGAACACAAGCTCTTCTGGGATGAAGCCCAGTAGGGCAGCTACGGCCTGATCGTTCCAAAAAACGCGCGCGATCTGCTGCGTGGAGACGACGTCACCTACTACGGAAACTAGACGGCGAAGGCCCGGAACTTGCGTCCCGGGCCTCATTCGTTCCAGCGCTAGAACTTGGTCCTAGCGTTCATCGCAGCATCACGCCGCGCCGGCCATGTGGGCCAGCACCGCGAGCAGCAGCAGGGCGACGATGTTGGTGATCTTGATCATCGGGTTCACGGCGGGGCCCGCCGTGTCCTTGTAGGGGTCGCCGACGGTGTCGCCGGTGACCGAGGCCTTGTGCGCTTCGGAGCCCTTGAAGTGCTTGACGCCGTGGCTGTCGACGAAGCCGTCCTCGAAGCTCTTTTTGGCGTTGTCCCAGGCGCCGCCGCCGGCCGTCATTGAGATGGCGACGAACAGGCCGGTGACGATCACGCCCATCAGCATGGCGCCGAGCGAGGCGAAGGCCGAGGCGGCGCCGGCGATCCAGTAGATGATCACGAACACCACGATCGGCGACAGGACCGGCAGCAGCGAGGGGACGATCATCTCGCGGATGGCGGCGCGGGTGAGCAGGTCGACGGCCTTGGCGTAGTCGGGCTTGCTGGTGCCCGCCATGATGCCCGGGTTCTCCTTGAACTGCCGGCGCACCTCGATCACCACCGACTGCGCGGCGCGGCCCACGGCGGTCATCGACAGGCCGCCGAACAGGAACGGCAGCAGGCCGCCGAACAGCAGGCCCACCACGACGTAGGGGTCGGCGAGCGAGAAGGTGATGTTGCCGATACCGTGGAGGATCGACCCCACCGGCGCATTGGCCGAAAAGAAGTTGAGATCCTGCGTATAGGCGGCGAACAGCACCAGCGCCCCGAGGCCGGCCGAACCGATGGCGTAGCCCTTGGTGACGGCCTTGGTGGTGTTGCCCACCGCATCGAGCGCGTCGGTGTTGTGGCGCACTTCCTTGTCGAGGCCGGCCATTTCGGCGATGCCGCCGGCATTGTCGGTGACCGGGCCGAAGGCATCGAGGGCGACGATCATGCCGGCGAGCGCCAGCATGGTGGCGACCGCGAACGCGATGCCGAACAGGCCCGCGAGGTTGTTGGCGACGATGATGCCGGCGATGATCACCAGCGCCGGGAGCGCCGTCGCCTCGAGCGAGACGGCGAGGCCCTGGATGACGTTGGTGCCGTGGCCGGTGATCGAGGCTTCGGCGATCGAGTTCACCGGACGCCGGCCGGTGCCGGTGTAGTATTCGGTGATGACGATGATGAGGCCGGTGATCACGAGGCCGACCACGCCGCACCAGAACAGCGACCAGGGCGTGAACGCCTTGCCGCCAGTTTCGCCGAGCGCCACGTTGAGATCGCCGAACACCCACCAGAGCACCGGCAGCAGCACGATCAGCGACAGGATGCCGGTCGCGATGATGCCCTTGTAGAGGGCGCCCATGATGTTCTGGCTGGCCCCCAGCCGCACGAAATAGGTGCCGATGATCGAGGTGATGACGCAGGCGCCGCCGATGGCGAGCGGCAGCACCATGCCGGCGAGCTTGTAGGCATCGGGCAGCACGATCGCCGCGAGCACCATGGTCGCGACCGACGTCACCACGTAGGTCTCGAACAGATCGGCCGCCATGCCGGCGCAGTCGCCGACATTGTCGCCCACATTGTCGGCGATGGTCGCCGGGTTGCGCGGATCGTCCTCCGGGATGCCGGCTTCGACCTTGCCCACCATGTCGCCGCCGACGTCGGCGCCCTTGGTGAAGATGCCGCCGCCGAGGCGCGCGAAGATCGAGATCAGCGAGGCGCCGAACGAGGTGGCGACCAGCGCGTCGATCACCGTGCGCGAGGTCGGCGCGAGGCCGATGAACTGGGTGAGGATGATGAAGTAGAGCGTCACCCCCAGGAGCCCGAGGCCGGCGACGAGCAGGCCCGTCACCGCGCCGGACTTGAAGGCGAGATCGAGCCCGCCCGCCAGTGTCTTGGTCGCCGCCTGGGCGACGCGGACATTGGCGCGCACCGACACGTTCATGCCGATGAAGCCGGCGGCGCCGGACAGGATGGCGCCGATCAGGAACCCGATCGCCGCGTAGGCGCCGAGCAGCCAGAAGGCGAGGATGAAGATGACCACGCCGACGATGGCGATGGTGGTGTACTGCCGGCGCAGATAGGCCGACGCGCCTTCGCGCACCGCCGCCGAGATTTCCTGCATGCGGGCGGAGCCGGCATCGGCGCTCAGCAGGCTGCGCGTCGTGATGATGCCGTAAACGATCGACAGCAGACCTGCGACGACGATCGCCCAGAGTAGAGTGGTCATGAAAAACGTCCCTCGATGTGTGCAACCCCGGGGCCGATCCCTCGTGGCGCCCGCGGGCGGAGCCGCCCGTGGCCTCCTCCCCGCCCCCGGGGAATGTGACCGAGTTTTGGCAAATGATCCCGTCCGATTCAACCGCTTTCGCGGCGAGCCCCCGGATTTCCGCGGGTTTGCGGCGGGCCTGCGCGCCGCCCGAAAGATGGCGGCATCTGGATTTTCCCCAGCCGCGCCGATGCCTCCAAATTGTCGGCGATTTGCTCTTTCGATGCCGGGCCGGCGCAGCTAGGGTCTGCGCCGTCGATGGCGGCAACGCCGAGGGCCGAGTGACGGATTTGGTCAGAAAACCCGACCCGCAGCGCCGCGAGCCGTTGCTGAGCCGGTTGCGCGATGCGTTTCTCGCGCAGGGCTACGAAGCGATCAGCATGATCGAGCTGGCGCGGCTGGTGGGGCTGTCCCGCCGGATGCTGTACAACCACTTTTCGAACAAGACCGAAGCCTTCCGCTACATGCTCTGGCATGACGGCGACGCGGCGATCAGCAACGGCCTCGCGGCGGGCCAGGAGATGGTGGACAAGAAGAAGGCGCCGCTCGACATCTTCGTGCGCATCATGGATCTGCGCTACGCCGAGAACCGGCGCGTGCTGATGCAGTCGGCGCACGCCCTCGAGATCAACGACAAGGCGTTCCGGCTGGCGCGCGACATCCAGATCGAGCACGCGACGCTCTTCCAGGAGAAGCTGGCGGCGCTGATCGCCCAGATGGAAGAGCGCGGGCTCATGGCCGTCAAGCGCGGCACCAGCCCTGGCGCACTGGCCCAGATGCTGTGCGACGGCGCCCGCGGCAGCAACCAGGCGCTGCCGCCCGTCGCCATCGACAAGCTGCCCGAGCGCTACCGGCAGATCCTGGGCGCTATCCTCTACGGGGCGCTGGTGCCCAAAGCGGCCGGCTAGGTCTTTCGAGAGCGCGCCTGCCGCGCCGTGCGGCTCAGAGCAATTGCTCGAGCCGGGCCGCCAGCGACGGTCCGTCGCCGGCAATCTCCACGACCTTGGAGCGTGCCGTTTCGCCCGCGACCAGGCGGATCGCCGATTTCGGCACACCCAGCGCCTTGGCGAGCAGGGCTACCGCCGCGGCATTGGCCTTGCCTTTGTCGGGGACGGCGGCGACGCGCAGGCGCAAGACCGCGTCGCCATCGGCGCGCAGCTCGCGACCCTCGATGCGGTCGCTGCCGGCATTGGGCGTGACGCGCAGGCTGAGCGTCACGCCGGAGGGGACCAGGCGATACGGAGCCGCCGGCGTCAGAGCAGCCGGCCGGTGGCGGCGAAGTTGGCGATGAACTGCTGCAGGAAGAAGATGATGATGAACACCGCGATGGGGCTCAGATCGAGCCCGCCCATCGGCGGAATGATGCGCCGGATCGGCCTCAGGATCGGATCGGTCACCTGATTGAGGGCGCGCCAGACCCCCGCCACGAACTGGTTGCGGGTGTTGATGACGTTGAAGCTGATCAGCCAGCTCATGATGATCATGATGAGGAACACCCACCAGACCAGGCTCAGGATCAGGCTGATGGTCGACAACAAGGCATAGATCATGCGCGGGCCCCTTGGTTCGCGCGATTATCTAGGGGCTGGCGCGGGCGGGTGCAAGTTAGCCGCGGCCGGTACGGTTACCGGCCCGCTCTGCCACGGCCGCATGACGCACAATTGCCTTCGACCTGACGGGCCTTCCGGCTTTGACCGGAATTTCGGCGCGCGCGCCGTCCGGGAAGTCCGCGACGATGGTCAGCGTCCCGCCCAGCCCCTTCATATAGCGCTCGAGCGTCCTGAGCTGGATGCTCGGCAGGTCGTTCTCGATGCGCGAGACCTCTCCCTGCTTGAGGCCGGACCTGTCGGCGAGATCGGTCTGGGTGACGTCGAGGGCGCGCCGGACTTCGGCCAGCCGCGCGGCCTCGATGATCGATGCGGCATTCTTCCTCGCCCGCGCCAGCGTTCGGGTCGGCAGCTTGTCGATCCATACCTGAGCCGGTCGAAACTCGGACTTCTTCAGCTTGGCCATCTCAATCTTCCGCTTCAAGCCACTCGATAAACCGCGCATCGGCCACGCGGATCATATCCCTGTAGAACCTCGCCTGAGCGACGCCTTGCTTGTTGCCGCCCACCAGCAACACCGCGTTCCGGACCGGATCGAAGGCAAACAACACACGCCATGCCCCATTCGCTCCGATGCGCAGCTCCTTCATATTGGCGTGCCGCGACCCTTTGAGCGTGTCGACCAACGGCCGGCCCAACTGCGGACCGACAGCCTGCAGCGCCAGCACAGCTTCCGCCAGCCGCAAGACCACCGCCCGCGGCATCGCCTGACGTTCGACCGCGAAGTCCGGATGCTCAAGGACGATCCACGGCATGATCACGATCCCGGCGCCGACATCAATATAGGCCAGAGCCGATATCAGTTCAAGCCGATATCAATGCATCGTGCCCTCAAGGTGCCGCAGCTTGTCGGGGTTGCGCATGACGTAGACGGCGGTGATGCCGCCGTCGCCGATCTCGAGCGCGGTGGTCTGCAGCTCGCCGTCGGCCTCGAGCGTCACGTAACCCGGCAGGCCGTTGATCATGCCGTAGCGGACGAACTGCGACGGGTTCTTCGCCAGCAGCCGGGTGAGGTTCTGCAGGAACTGCAGCACGATCTCGGCGCCCACCAGCGGGCGCGGGCCGGCCGGCCGCTTGCCGCCGCCATCGCTGGTGAACACCACGTCGTGCGCCAGCATCGCCTGCAGCACGGAGACGTCGCCGGTCTCCACCGCGTCGTGGAACGCCTCCGCCATTGCGAGGCCGCGCGCGCGATCGACCGCAAAGCGCGGCCGCGCCTCATGCACGTGCTGGCGGGCCCGCGCCGCAAGCTGCCGCGTCGCCGCAGTATCGCGCTCGATCGACGCGGCGACATCCTCGAACGGCATTCCAAACACGTCGTGCAGCAGGAACGCGGCGCGCTCGAGCGGGCTCAGCCGTTCGAGCGCGATGAGCAGCGGCAGCGTCACGTCGTCGTCGAGGTCGGGCTCGGCCTCGACCACCGGCTCGGGCAGCCACGGCCCGACATAGGTCTCGCGCCGCCGCCGCGCGGACTTCAGCACATCGAGGCTGAGCCGGGTCACCACGCGCACCAGCCAGGCTTCGGGCGACGCGATTTCCGCCCGGTCGGTGTCGAGCCAGCGCAGGAAGGCGTCCTGCACCACGTCCTCGGCGTCGGCGACCGAGCCGAGCATGCGGTAGGCGACGCGCTTGAGCTTCGGCCGCACCGGCTCGAAGCTTTGCGCCGCGTCGCCCGCCGCGCCCATCACGCCGCCGCCCGGCGGTCTTCGGCCTGCGCCGGCGGCACCACGGCAAAGCCGATGTTGAGCCGGTTGAAGCCGTTGATCACGCCGATCGCGAGGTTGAGATGCACCTGCTCCTCGGGGGTGAACTCTTTGGCGACGAGCTCATAGGCATCGTCCCTGTCGCGCCGGTCCATCCTGGTGAGCGCCTCGGTCCAGGCGATCGCGGCGCGCTCGCGGGCCGAATAGAGCGGCGACTCGCGCCAGGCATCGAGCTGGTAGATGCGGGCCTCGGTCTCGCCGTCGGCCCGGGCTTCGCGGGTGTGCCAGACCATGCAGCCGGCGCAGCCATTGATCTGCGAGGCGCGGATTTCGACCAGACAGAGGAGGCTCTTTTCGAGCACGCCCGAGCCACCGATCGCAGTGCCGAAATCGATCAGCTTCTGCACCGGGTTGCCGGCAACGGCATAGGGATTGATGTGGGTGGTCATGTCCATCTCCTGTTTCGCATGGGAACGAGGAGAAGACGAGGCAGCGTCACCGGGTGTGACATGGCGCGCGCAAGAATCGTGTTGCCGTGGGCTGCCCCGGCCCCCTCCCATCGGCCGGCATCGTGGTAACCGCGAGGTTAGCGCCAGGGCCGGCATTGCCGTCAAATACGAAACGTGAATGCAGCAACCGTGCCGGACAATGGAGTCTCTGCGCTTTCGGATCGAGGCTCGACATGCCCGCCACCCGGCCGTCCCTGCCGCCCCGTCGCCTGATGCTGCTGGCGGCGGCCCTGCTCGCCCCCAGCCTCGCCATCATCGTGGCGATGTTCCTGTCCGACCTGTTCAAGTCGCGCCAATGCCCGGCCGGCTCCGTGCTGTGGGGCACGAACCAGTCCGGCCATCTCGCCGTCATGCTGCCGGTGCTGGTGATGCCGATTTTTCTCGCCGGCTGGCTGGCGATCACCGGCATGGCGCGGCGCGGCCAGAGCGTGTTCGGTATCGATCCGCTGTTCTTTCGCCGGGCAATGGGCTGGCTCCTTCCGGTGGTCGGCGCCGGCTGGCTGATGTTGACGGTCAACGGCGCTTTTGCGGGTTTTTGCGCGACGCCGCAGACGGTGTCCTACCGGGAGGGAGTCTTCGCTCCGGTCAAGACCTATGCCTGGAGCGACGTGGTCCGCGTGGTGGCCACCTGCCGGCACATTTCAGGCCGCCAGTCGCATGACGACGTCGGGTACTGGCTGGTCATGCAGGACGGCCGACAGATCGATTTGGGCTACGCCGAGGTCCCGACCGCGACCCTGGTCAAGGTCGCCGACAGCGCGATGCGAGGGGTCCCGCACAGCTACGACGCCAGCCGCGTGAGCGCCAGTTGCGACCCGATGCGCACCAGACCTCTGCTGGCCGACGCCGTCGCCAGCCGATAGCCTCAGGCGCTGGCCCGGGCCCGGAACTGCTTCTTGCGCTCGTTGGGGTCGAGCCAGATCTTGCGCAGACGGATGCTCTTGGGGGTGACTTCGACGAATTCGTCGTCGGCGATGTAGCCGAGCGACTGTTCGAGAGTCAGCTTCTTGGGCGTCGTCAGCCGCACCGCTTCGTCCTTGCTGTGCGTGCGGATGTTGGTGAGCTGCTTGCCCTTGATCGGGTTCACTTCGAGATCGTTGTCGCGCGTGTGCTCGCCGATGATCATGCCCTCGTACACCTCGACGCCCGGATCGATCATCATCGGACCGCGGTCTTCGAGGTTCCACAGCGCATAGGCGACGGCGATACCGTTGGCGTTGGAGATGAGCACGCCGGTGCGGCGGCCCGGCAGCGCGCCCTTGTAGGGCTGGTACTCGTGGAACAGGCGGTTGAAGATCGCCGTTCCACGCGTGTCGCTCAAGAGCTCCGGCTGGTAGCCGATGAGCGAGCGGGTCGGCACATAGAAACGCAGCCGGGTGCGGCCGGTGCCCGAGGGACGCATGTCGACGAGGTCGCCCTTGCGCTCGGTGAGCTTCTGCACGACGACGCCCGAATGCTCGTCGTCGACGTCGATGATGACTTCCTCGACGGGCTCGAGCTTCTGCCCGTTTTCCTCGCGCAGCACGACGCGCGGGCGGCCGATGGTGAGCTCGAAGCCTTCGCGGCGCATGTTCTCGATCAGCACCGCGAGCTGGAGTTCGCCGCGGCCCGCGACCTCGAACGAATCGGAGTCAGTGCCTTCGGTGACGCGGATCGCGACGTTGCCTTCGGCCTCGCGCAGCAGCCGGTCGCGGATGACGCGGGACTGCACCTTGTCGCCTTCGCGGCCGGCGAGCGGTCCGTCATTGATGCGGAAGGTGACCGAAAGCGTCGGCGGATCGATCGGCTTGGCCGGCAGCGGCTCGTTGTTCTGCGGAATCGTGATGGTGTTGGCGACGGTCGACTCTTCGAGCCCGGCGATGGCGATGATGTCGCCCGCCTCCGCCACTTCGATCGGCGTGCGCTCGAGGCCGCGGAACGCGAGAACCTTCGACACGCGGCCCTTTTCGATCTCCTTGCCGTCGCGGCTCAGCGAATGGATCGCGTCGCCCGCCTTCACCGAGCCGGAGAAGATGCGGCCGGTGAGCAGCCGGCCGAGGAAGGCGTTGCGCTCGATGGTCGTGACCAGCATGCGGAACGGGCCCTGTTCCACCTTGGGCTCGGGCACGTACTCGACGACCTTGTCGAGGAGCGGGGCCAGCGATTCCTTGGGGCCTTCCGGCTCGGCGGCCATCCAGCCCTGCTTGCCCGAGCCGTAGAGCACCGGGAAATCGAGCTGCTCGGGCTTGGCATCGAGCGCGATGAACAGATCGAAGATCTCTTCGAGCACTTCGAGATGCCGCGCGTCGGGGCGATCGATCTTGTTGATGACGACGATCGGCCGCAGCCCCTGCGCCAGCGCCTTGCCGAGCACGAACTTGGTCTGCGGCATCGGGCCTTCGGCGGCATCCACGAGGATCACCACGCCGTCGACCATGCTGAGGATACGCTCCACCTCGCCGCCGAAATCGGCGTGGCCGGGGGTGTCGACGATATTGATGCGCGTGTCCTTCCAGACCAGCGAGGTCACCTTGGCGAGGATGGTGATGCCGCGTTCGCGCTCGAGATCGTTGGAATCCATGGCGCGCTCTTCGACGCGCTGGTTTTCGCGGAAGGCGCCCGACTGCCGGAGCAGGACGTCGATGAGGGTAGTCTTGCCATGGTCGACATGGGCGATGATCGCGATATTGCGCAACGCCATTGCGGGCCGCCTAACGATGAAAGGGAGACGATTGGCGGCTCACATAGGGAAAAGGTGTCACAATCTCAAGACAATTCCCTGCATGGCGGGGGTGCGGCGCGACGTTATCGCGCGATTGGTTACTCGGCGGTCGCAGCCGCGGCGGCCGCCGGAAGGGCGGCCTGGCGCCGGTCGCGGGCCGTGAGAGCGAGCACGCCGCACAGGGACAGCGCGAGGAATGCCGCCTCGATCAGCGGCAGCACCCCATAGCCCCAGCCGGCCGCGAGCGCCGCGCCGCCCAGCGCCGCGCCGCTCGCAATGCCGATATTGAAGGCGGTCGAGATCAGGGTCGAGGCGAAGTTCGGCGCGTCCTGCGCGGCCTTGAGAATGCGCCCCTGAACCGGGGCGACGAAGCCGAAGCCGACGAGCCAGGTGGCGCAGAGCGTCGCGACGATGCCAACGGCGCTGTGCGCCACCGCGGCCATCACCAGTGCCATCACAATGATGAAGGCAAGGATGCCGATCATCGTCGCCTGTGGCTTCCAGTCGCCCAGCCGGCCACCGGCGAGGTTGCCGAAAAAGCCGAGGAAACCCATGCCGAACAGCACCCAGGGCACCAGGCTTTCGGGCACGCCGCTGAGCCGCGTCATCAGCGGCACGACGTAGGCAAAGAGCGTAAACACGCCGGTCATGAACAGCGTGACGTTCAGGTAGCTCAGCAGCACCACGGGACGCCTCGCGGCGGCGAGCTCGGCGCGGAAATCGTCCTTGCCGCGCGCCGGATCGGCCGTCCGCGGGATCAGCACGAGCAGCACGAGGAGGGCCACCGCGCCCAGGACCGCGATCACCCAGAAGGTCGTGCGCCAGCCAAAGGCCTCGCCGATCGCCGTGCCGATGGGAACGCCGAGGATCTGGGCGAGGGCGGTGCCGGCGACGACCACGGAGATGGCGGTGGTCTGCCGCCCGTCGGGCGCCAGCCGGCTCGCCATCACCATGGCGACGCCGAAGAACAGGCCGTGGCAGCACGCCAGCACCAGGCGTGCCGCGAGCAGCATCCAGTACGAGCCCGACACGGCACAGATGCAGTTGCCCACGATGAAGATGGCGAGCAGCGCCAGCAGCAGCGCGCGGCGCGGCAGCGTCGCGGTGGCGAGCGCGAGGATCGGGCCGAGGATGGCGACGCCGAGCGCGTAACCGGTGATGAGCAGGCCCGCGGTCGGGATATCGACCTTGAGATCGCTGGCGATGTTGGGGAGGAGACCGGCAATGATCAGCTCGGCGGTAACCACCGCATAGGCCGCGGCGAACAACCCCCAGACCGGCACCATCCAGCCGCGCGACGTCGTGGCGTCCGCCATGACTGCCCCCTCAATCTGGCCCGAAGTGAGCATATCCGGTTGCCGGGGCGTTGACCACAGCGTGGGTCAGGGCGGGGGACGCACGACGCGGCTGCGCAGGAACTGGCTGACATCGCGCCAGACCGGCAGGAACGGCCTCAGCACGGTGACGAGGCCGAGGACCGTCGCCGGATGGCCGAGGGGCGGATAATGCCGCTCGACCACCGGCACGCCGGCCTGCCTCAGCTTCAACGCGAGGCGGACGGTGTGGTAATCGCCCACCGTGGTGTCACGCTCGCCGTGGGCGAGCAACATCGGCGGGGCGGCCGGCGTCACGAGGTTGACCGGCTGGGTGCTGAGCGGCTCGGGGTAGGCGCCGAACGCATCGATGCTCTGCTGCACGTCATAGGGGTAGAAGTCGTAGGGACCGGAGAGACCGACCACGGCCTCGATGCGGCCCGCGAGTGCCGGCGCGCCGAAGCGGGCGGGCTGCAGCGCGAAGATCACCGCGTTGTAGGCACCGGCCGAATGGCCGACGAGGAACAGCCGCTCAGGATCGCCGCCATACTCTTTCGCATGCCCGGCCAGCCAGTTGGCGGCGGCCGCGAGATCTTCGACGAAGGCCGGGAACACGGCTTGCGGAAACACCCGGTAATCGGCGCAGGCGACGAGGAAGCCGAGCGCGGCCAGCGCCCGCCCGGCAAAGCCGTATTCGCGCCGGTCGCCCGAATCCCAGCCCCCGCCATGCACGAACACGCAGAGCGGCAACGGCCCGCGCGGCTGCCGCGGGGCGTAAAGATCGAGGACGTGCCTGGAGTCGGGTCCGAACCGGAGGTCGCGGGCGATCCGGCGGCTCGATGGGTCCTTGGGGACCAGAAAATCGAGCCAGCCCAAAGCTGTAGATGGCATGCGGGTCTCCTAGCCTGCGCTCTGGTTCACAGCAACGCTGGACAGGCCGGAGTATGCGGGTATATACCCGTTGCATGACCGACGCCTCCGATCTCCCCTGCGTCTGCGTCGCCGTGCGCAAGGCCAGCCGCCGCATCACCACGCTCTACGATGCGGCAGTGGCGCCGGCGGGGATCACCCTGGCGCAGTTTTCGCTGCTCAAGAACATCCGCCGGCACGGGCCGGTCTCGCTGACCCGATTGAGCGACATCGTCGAACTCGACCGCTCGACCCTCGGCCGCAATGTGCGGGTGCTCGAGCGGCTGGGGCTGGTGCAGCTCGAAACCGGCGCCGACCAGCGCGAGGCCCGCGTGCAGCTCAGCGACGACGGCGAGGCGGCGCTCGACCGCGCCATGCCGCTCTGGCGGGCGGCGCAAACGAGGATAAACGACAAGCTCGGGCCCGGCCGCGCCGCCGAACTCACCGCGCTGCTGAGCGCCCTTTGAGGACATGATTATGCTTTCCGACCGCCTCGCCGCAGCGCTCAGGAGCCGGAACATCTATTACGGCTGGGTCGTTGCTGGAACGACGTTCCTGGTGATGCTGGCGACCGCCGGCGCCATGGGCTCGGCCGGCGTGCTGATCGACCCGCTGCAGCAGGAGTTCGGCTGGTCGACCGAGCAGATCTCGACCGCCTTCGCCATCCGCCTCGTCTTTTTCGGCCTGCTCGGGCCGTTCGCCGCCGCCTTCATGAACCATTTCGGCATCAGGAAGGTGGTGACCGCCGCGCTGGTGCTGATCGGCACCGGCATCGGCCTTTCCATGCTGATGACGCAACTGTGGCAGCTCGTCGTGCTGTGGGGCTTCGTCATCGGCATCGGCACCGGCATGACCGCGCTGGTGCTCGGCGCCACGGTTGCGAGCCGCTGGTTCGAGAAGCGCCGCGGCCTCGTCGTCGGCCTGATGACGGCGAGCAATGCCACCGGGCAACTGATCTTCTTGCCGCTGCTCGCGAGCCTTTCCGAACATATCGGCTGGCGCGCCGCGCTGACCTTCGTGGTGATCACGCTGGCCGTGGCATTCGTGCTCGCCGCGCTGTTCCTGCGCGATCATCCGGCCGACCTCGATTTGCCGATCTACGGCAAGAGCGCGATCACCCCCGCCCCGAGGCAGAGCCGCCGGCTGATCGAGCTGCTGACGACGCCACTCCTCACCCTGCGCGAGGCCAGCAAGACGCAGGTGTTCTGGGTGTTGTTCGCGACCTTCTTCGTCTGCGGCTTTTCGACCAACGGGCTGATCCAGCAGCACTGGATCTCGATCTGCGGCGACGTCGGCATTGCCCCGACCGGTGCCGCCGGCTACCTGGCGCTGCTCGGCGCCTTCGACTTCGTCGGCACCATCTGCTCGGGCTGGCTCAGTGACCGCTACGACAACCGCTATCTGCTGCTCGGCTATTACGGGCTCAGGGGCCTGAGCCTCATCTACCTGCCCTATTCCGGCTTCTCGCTGCTGACGCTGACCATCTTTGCGGTGTTCTACGGCCTCGACTGGGTGGCGACGGTGCCCCCGACGGTCAAGCTCACGGCGCAGCGCTTCGGCGCCGAAAAGGCGGGCCTCGTATTCGGCTGGGTGTTCGCCGGCCACCAGCTCGGCGCGGCGACCGCGGCCTTCACCGCCGGCGCGGTGCGCACCGGAACGTCGTCCTACTATCCGGCGATCCTGATGGCGGGAATCCTCTGCCTCGTCGCCGCGCTGCTGATCCTGTCGATCAGCAGGAAGCCGTCGGCGCCGAAAGTGGTACAAGCAGCATAGAGACCATTTCCACGGAGTCATTCCCGCGAACGCGGGAACCTCTGTTGGGCCACCCAAACGGAGGTCCCCGCTTGCGCGGGGATGACCGGTGGGTGAGGCTCGATCCGATCTCGCACGGAGCTTCGGATAACGGGAATTGCGCAAGCGGCCGCCCCCTCCACCGCCTAACGGCGGTCCCCCTCCCCCGTAAACGGGAGAGGAGTCCCGACTGCAAAAATCAGCTCGCCCGCCGGAGCGGAATCGGCTGCGACTCGCGGGCCAGCAGCGTCAGCACGTCGCCGGCTTCGAGCGGTGGCGAGAACAGGAAGCCCTGCACCTCGTTGCAGCCCTGCTCGCGCACCGCCTTGAGCTGCTCCTCGGTCTCGACGCCCTCGGCGGTGGTCGACATGCCCAGCGAATGGCCGAGCCCGATCACCGCCTTGATGATGGCGAGGCTGTCGCCGCGGCTTTCGAGATCGCGCATGAACGAGCGATCGATCTTGATCTTGTCGAACGGGAAGGCGCGCAGATAGCTGAGCGACGAATAGCCGGTGCCGAAATCGTCCATCGAGATGCGGATGCCGATGGCGCGCAGCCGGTGCAGCGTCTGCAGCGTCTGCTCGTTGTCGAGCAGCAGCAGCGATTCGGTGATCTCGAGCTCGAGCCGGGTCGGCGGCAGGCCGGTTGCCGCGAGGATGGCATGCACCGTCTCGAACAGCCGCTTGTTCTTGAACTGCACGGGTGACAGATTGACCGCGACGCGCGCCTGCGACGGCCAGCGCACCGCCGCCTCGCAGGCCTCGCGCAGCACCCATTCGCCGATCGAAACGATGAGGCCGGTCTCCTCGGCGATCGGGATGAACTCGACCGGCGGGATGGCCACGCCATTGTGCGTCCAGCGCAGCAGCGCCTCGAGGCAGGTGACGCGGTTTTCCTTGAGGCCGACGAGCGGCTGGAACACCACGCGCAACTCGTTGTTGGCAAGCGCGGCGCGCAGGCCGGCTTCGATCATGCGCCGCTTCTGGATCGCGTCATCCATGTCCTTTTCGAAGAAATGGTAGGTCGAGCGCCCTTCGGACTTGGCCCGGTAGAGCGCCATGTCGGCGTTCTTCATCAGGATGTCGGTGGTCTCGCCGTCCTGCGGCGCAATGGCGATGCCGACGCTGGCGCCGATCGCAATCTGCTGGCCGTCGATCATGAACGGCGCCGACATCGTCTTGACGATGCGCTCGGCGATCGCCGCGGCATCGCCGGGCTTGTCGATGGGCCTGAGCAGCAGCGAGAACTCGTCGCCGCCGAGCCGGGCGAGGATGTCGGTCTCGCGCGTCGTTCCCCACAGGCGCGCCGACGCCTGCTTCAGGAGCTTGTCGCCGATCGCGTGGCCGTAGCTGTCGTTGACCGATTTGAAGTGGTCGAGATCGATGCAGAGCACCGCGGTCTTTTCGCCGCGCTCGATCTGTACTTCCGACGCCGCCATCTCCTCGAGGAACTGGATGCGGTTGGCGAGCTCGGTCAGCGCATCGTGCCGCGCCAGGTGCTGGATGCGCGCTTCCTGCTGGCGCTGCTCGGTGATGTCCTCGTGCGTCGAGACGAACCCGCCGTCTTTCATCGGATGGTGCTGCATCAGGATGATGCGGGTGCCGAACTCGATGACGGTCTTGCTGAACTCGCCGCGCTCGATCGTCTCGTTGCGCCACCGCACGTACTGCTCGCGCGTCGAAAAGTTCGACGAATGCATGCCGCTGTCGAACAGGCGCGTCAGGATATCGTCGAGCGGCGTGCCGGGCTTCAGCAGCTCTTCTGGCAGGTCGTAGATGCGGGCATAGGGCGCGTTGCAGATCACCAGGCGGTGCCTGGGATCGAACATGCACAGGCCCTGGGAGATATTGTTCACCGCCGCATCGAGCCGGATGTTCTGCCGCTCGAGCTCGCGCCTGCGCTTCTGGACGATCTCTTCGGAGGCGAGCTCCTCGGTCACGTCGTCATGCGTGACGACCCAGCCCAGGCCCGGCGAATAGACATGCGCCGTCTCGATGGTGCGGCCGCCCGACAGCAACTCGCGCGCCTTGGCCCGCTGGCCCCCGCGATTGTTGCGCAGCTCTTTCTTGTAGGCCGTGAGGAACTGCTGCGGCGTCTGGCCCGGGTGATTGCCGAGCTCGGCGCTCAGCTTCACCACGGCTTCGAGCGGCATGCCCTTGACGATCTTGTCGGCGGGAAAGCTGTAGATGTCGAGATAGTGCCGGTTCCACATCACGAGCGTAAATTCGCTCGACCAGACGCAGAAGCCGTAGGGTATGTTCTCGAGTGCTGCATCAAGCAGCAAAGCGCTATCTGAATGGCCCTCAGGTGCCATTTTCGAGCTCACCGCAATTCGTTCCCCAACGCCGACGCTGGAGGTGAAGCTAGGACGTCGTCCTTAAAAACGGCTTAAAGGTTGCAATCGATTACAGCCAAGTCTTCCGGCGCTTGCGCCGCATCGTGAAATCTCACAAGTCACCAGAGGGTTACTTACTGCAGCCCGACCTTGAGCATCTGGATTTCCGCCTTGAGCTTCTGGATCTCGAGCTCGTAGAGCCGGGCGCAATCGAGCCGCTTCGGCGGCGCGCCCAGCGGAATGACGATTCGCGCATAGCCGATGGCGCCTTGCGGCACCGGCGACGTGCCGGGGGTCGTCTCGTTGTCGATGTCGCCGCCGGCGACGCCAAAATCGAGATAGCCGCCGGACGAGTTCACCGACTGCGTGCAGCGCGCACCGTCCGAGGTGGTGATGGAATCCTCGCCGCCCGGGCCGCTGGGAGGGGACGGCAGGAAGATGCCGTCACCCGCCAACGCCGATGAGCCTGCCAGTATAAGTGCCGCACACGCGAGGCAGCACCGTGCCCCGAAGGTCCCTGGGCTCAACGCAGACGCCAATTGTTCTCTCCGTGCGGGGTGGCTCGATCCTGAAGGTGACGATCACCTGGCGGCTGCTGTTCGGCGCCAGGGTGAGTTGCGGGAAATCGACGGCCGCATCGGCCGCGGCGGTCTTGAAGCCAGGCTCCATCGGCAGCACCAGGAAGGTCATCCGCCGCGGATAGGGATTGCCCACGCTCAGGCGGAAGCCCTTGATATCGCTGGGGGTGACGCCGCTGTTGTGCATCGGCGACAGCGATTGCGCACCGGCTGCGCCGGCCGTCGCTGCGCCCGCCGCCGCGACGAAAAGCAATGCACACATATGGGCTTTCAGCTGCATGATATGGTGGTTTTCGTCGTGTAATTGCCCTGCCGGAAGCCGCCTGCCGCCGTGACGCGGTTGTTGAGCGTGACGGTGACGGCGAGCCCGATCCCAGCCGAAAAGCTCTGCGTGCCGCTGCTGTAGCCGCCGCTCGAGGAGCCGAGCGTCCAGGCCGCCTGATAGCTCGCCTCGACGGTGGCCGAGGTCCAGTCGAACCCCGGCGGCCAGCTCTCGAGGCGCGGATCGGAGATGCTGATCGACGGGTTGAGGAACCCCGAGATCACGATCACCGAGGGCACCCCGCTCTCGCTCGAGAGCACGGTCGCGTCGCCGGTGCGCGCCAGAACCCCGGAGGTCGAGACCAGCACGTTGCAGGCGGCGAGCGCGGGGACCGGCGGCGCCAGCAGCAGGACGGCGATGAGCCCCCTCAACTGCATGTCAGCACCGTCTTGGCGGTGTAGTCGCCCTGCACGAAGCCGTTGGCGTTGACCACCTGCATGTTGACGATGAGGTCGGTGAGCGGAATGAGGCCGAGCGCGATGGTCTGCTGCGTACTGACATAGCTGGGCTGCGAGGCGAGTCCCGAGAACTTCATCTGCACCGTCTCGCCGCCGGCATAGCCGGGCGGATGGCTGGTGAGCGTCGGCGCCGAGAGCGTCAGCGTATTGCCGCCGAGCGACAGCACGGTCACCGTCGCCGGCACCCCCAGCGTCTGGTCGGAGCCCAGGATCGTGCCGTCGGTCGAGAGCGCCATGATCCCCGGCGTCGGCACCGCGAGCGTGCAGGTGTCGCTGACCGTGCCGGTGAAGGTGACGTCGGTACTGGCGAACGCCGGACCTGCGGCTGCGCAAATGACCAGGGCGATAACCGCCGGAATACGCATGAAACACTCCACAACAGGCTCAAATGCATGCGTGGAGTGTCGGAAGTTTATGGTTAACGAGGCGATAAGACGGCGGGATGTACGGAATGGAGCGTAAGTATAGAGCGGTCTTCGGTGAGGGAATTACTTAGAGGGTGCAGCGGGGCCCCTCGCGCACACCCTCCCGGTTCCGTCATGGCCGGGCGAAGACCCGGCCACCCAGATGCGCGCGCAAGGTGCGCGGAGAGTTCGGCTGGGTCCGCCGATCAAGTCCGCGGATGACGGAGCGGAGAGATCGCGCAGCCCGTCGCCACCACTGCCTCCACTCTACTTCTTCCCCATCGCGGCCTTTCGCGCTGCATACGTCTTCAACCGCAGTCCATTCAGCCGGATGAAGCCTTCGGCGTCGTGGTGGTCGTAGGCGACGGCGCCTTCCTCGAAGGTCACGAGGTCCATCGAGTAGAGCGAATTGGGCGAGGTGCGGGCGATGACACTGGCCGAGCCCTTGTAGAGCTTCACGCTCACTTCGCCGGCAACGAAGCGCTGCGTGTGGTCGATGGCGGCCTGCAGCATCTCGCGCTCGGGCGAGTACCAGAAGCCGTTGTAGATCATCTCGGCATAGCGCGGCATCAGCTCGTCCTTGAGATGCGCCTCGCCGCGGTCGAGCGTGATCGATTCGATGCCGCGATGCGCCGCCAGCAGGATGGTGCCGCCGGGGGTCTCGTAGAGGCCGCGCGACTTCATGCCCACGAAGCGGTTCTCGACCAGATCGAGCCGGCCGATGCCGTGCTTGCCGCCGAGCTCGTTGAGCTTGGTCAGCAGCATCGCCGGGCTGAGCTTGACGCCGTTGACCGACACCGCGTCGCCCTTCTCGAAGCCGACGGTGATGATCTCGGGCGTGTTGGGCGCCTTCTCGGGATCGACCGTGCGCTGCGCCACGTAATCGGGGGCGGGCTCCGCCGGGTCCTCAAGCACGCGGCCTTCCGACGAGGTGTGGAGCAGATTGGCATCGACCGAGAACGGCGCTTCGCCGCGCTTGTCCTTGGCGATCGGGATCTGGTGCTTTTCGGCGTAGTCGAGCAGTTGCGTGCGCGAGCGCAGCGCCCACTCCCGCCATGGCGCGATGACCCTGAGGCCGGGCATCAGCGCATTGGCGGTGAGCTCGAAGCGGACCTGGTCGTTGCCCTTGCCGGTCGCACCATGCGCGATGGCATCGGCGCCGGTCTCCCGCGCGATCTCGACCAGGTGCTTGGCGATCACCGGCCGGGCGATCGAGGTGCCGAGCAGGTACTGGCCCTCATAGACGGTATTGGCGCGGAACATCGGAAACACGAAATCGCGTACGAACTCCTCGCGCACGTCGACGATGCGGATGTCCTTGATGCCGAACATCTCGGCCTTCCTGCGCGCCGGCTCGAGCTCTTCGCCCTGCCCGAGGTCGGCCGTGAACGTCACGATCTCGGCCTGGTAGTGCTCCTGCAGCCATTTCAGCATGATCGAGGTATCGAGGCCGCCCGAATAGGAGAGGACGATTTTCTTGATGTCTTTGCTCATGCGGCGTCGCTCCTAGCGCCCCGGGGGCGGAATTTGCGGTCTTCTCTATTCAAGCCGCCCGCCGCATGCAATGACCGCCGCATGCTGAGCTTCGTCCCCGACCTGCCGACCCTCCTCGCCTTCGCGCTTGCCTCGATGGTGCTGGCGATCACCCCGGGGCCGGACATGGCGCTGCAGTTGAGCCGCACGGTGAATTACGGCCGGCCGCACGGGCTGGCCGTCGGCTTCGGCGCGATGAGCGGCATCGCGGTCCATACGACGCTCGTGGCGCTCGGGATTTCGGTGTTGATCGTGGCGGCACCGCTGCTGTTCCTGGCGCTGAAGATCGCCGGCGCCGCGTACCTCCTGTGGCTCGCCTTCCAGGCGGTGGTGCATGGCGGCGGCCTCAAGATCGCGGCGCGGGCGCCGACGCCGCCAAGCCTCCGGCAGAGCTATCTGACGGGCGTCGGCATCAATCTGCTCAACCCCAAGGTGGTGTTGTTCTTCATCACCTTCCTGCCGCAGTTCGTCGACCGCGCCGACCCGCATGCGCCGGAAAAGCTGTTCTTCCTCGGCGCCGAGTTCATCGTGGTGTCGATCCCGCTGATGGTGCTGACGGTGATCCTCGCCGAGCAGCTCACCCGGCTCCTGACCCGCAGCAAATGGGTGCAGCGGGCGCTCAACTATTCCTTCGCGGCGGTGTTCACGACCTTTGCCGCGGTGATCCTGACGGCGCAGGCGCGGCACGGATGAACGCCATGGGCCTGGCTGACCCCCGCCCTGAAGGCCTGCGATGAACTACCGGCACGCGTTCCACGCCGGCGGCTTCGTCGACGTGATGAAGCACGTCACCCTGACCCGGCTGATCGAGTACCTGAAACTCAAGCCGGCGGCCTTCCGCATGATCGACACGCATGCCGGCATCGGCCGCTACTCGCTGACCGGCGATGAGGCGAAGCGCTCGCCCGAATGGCTGGACGGCATCGGCCGCCTGCTCAAGGCCAAGCTCAAACCCGAAGCTGAAACGCTGCTCCAGCCCTATCTCGAGGCGGTCGCCAGCGAAAACCGCAACGGCACCCTCGCCCGCTATCCCGGCTCGCCGCTGCTGGCGCGCAAGCTGTTCCGGCCGCAGGACCGGCTGAGCGCGCTGGAGCTGCACCCCGCCGACTACCGCAGGCTGCGCGACCTGTTCGAGGGCGACGTGCAGGTGCGCGTTACCGAGCTCGACGGCTGGCTGGCGCTCAACGCCTATGTGCCGCCCAAGGAAAAGCGCGGGCTGGTGCTGGTCGACCCGCCCTTCGAGGAAGCCGGCGAGTGGGCGCGCATGGTCGAGGGCCTGAGCAAGGCGCACCGCAAATGGGCCACCGGCATCTACCTGCTGTGGTACCCGCTCAAGGAGCCGCGCGAGGTCAACGGTTTCGTCGCCGACCTCAAGGCCGCCGGCATCACGCGGATGCTGCGCGCCGAGCTGAGCGTGGCGCCGGCCGTGGCCGGCACGCTCTATGGCTCGGGGCTGATCGTGGTCAACCCGCCCTATACGCTCGAAGGCGAGCTGAAGATCGTTCTACCGGCGCTGGCCGCGGTGCTCGAGCAGGGCAAGCCCGGCCACCGGCTGGAGTGGATCCGCGGCGAGTAGGCTCACTCGCGCTTGAGGGCCGAGCCGACGCCCGAGACCACGGTGCAATCCAGTTCCGGGTGGGTGGTGCAGGTGACCGGGCCGTTGGGCGCACTCTGCGTGCAGTCGGTGACCTGGACGGTGACGCATTTGATGACGGGCGCACCGCGGCCGACACTCTTGACGTCGGCCATCGCCTGCCCCGAGAGGGCCATCAGCGCAAGGGCGGTGCCCAACGAGGTGAGGGCGAGCCTGGCGAAACGGTTGGTCATTCTTGTCTCCATCTGCTGAGGCCGGACCGGGCTGGTCCTGCCTGGAATGACCGCACTCTGCCGGCCAGCCGCTGACGCGATCCGGAACGGCCTATTCAGGCAGAATTTATCTGGTGGGGGCGCCCGCCCCCTGGCTGAACCGCGGCGAACAATCCGGCTCAGCGGCAGTTCAAGCACCGGGTGCGAAACCGTGCGGCAACGGGACGAAATCGTCCCCTCAAACACGGAGATACCCCATGAGCAAACGTTCCAGTCTGGCGGCTATCACCCTCGCCGCCCTCACCCTCGGCCTGTTCAGCGCCACCTCGGCCTCGGCCATGTTCCTGACGATGGTCCCGCCGCGGCAGCAGCCGAGCGCACCGACCCCCAGCCATGGCGGCCCGGACCTCGAATGCCGCGCCAAGGGCACCGATTTCTGGATCATGAATTTCGGCTCGACCCAGATCGATTCCGGCCGCCAGGTCGCCTGGAGCTCGTCGTCGACCGGCGACAGCGGCACCGTGCTGGTCCCTGGCCCGCTGAATCCGGGCCAGGAGTTCAAGCTCAGCGACGTGCTGAGCGACAATGCGATGCGCGGCGCGCCGTGCACGGCGGACTTTGCCAGCTAGAACGAGAGTGAAACCGGGTTCCTCCCCTGCGCCGCAGGCGTGGGGGAGGTGGCCGGGTCAACGTGACGGAGGGGACGCCGGCACGACTCCGGCGCAAGCGGCTACCCCCTCCGCTGCTTCGCGGCACCCGTG